>Ga0325400_1002799_pt1 | contig 15506 bp, 22 predicted proteins | sample PopdelMetagenome_2_FD_205662 | JGI IMG/M metagenome (GOLD analysis project Ga0325400, IMG submission 205662) | Populus deltoides microbial communities from Bellville, Georgia, United States - Xylem-PdKOR-R1 | ecosystem: Host-associated > Plants > Phyllosphere > Stem > Wood/Secondary xylem... | reverse complement strand
GCAGCAGCGCCCCGACAATCTCCCACTCCGCGTCCGACAACCCGATCCGATCACCCAACACCGCCTCCAAATGGCAGCCTTGAATCAACCCCAGTTCACCACGTCAACCTTTGTCCACGCAACCTAGTTGATGGTGATGACGAGGGCCGCGTCGGCCGGAGCTGCAGCGACGATCATGGCCGGGCCACGGCGCGATCACCGTCACCGAGCGCCATCTCGCCTTCCTCACGCCCGAGCGAGCCAAAGCGGCAAAGTCGACGGTGGCACAGCGCGAGGCACAGGATCCACGGTCCGAGGTGGCGACCACCGCGTGATATCGTGGAGAATCAACGGCGCGGGTGGTGCCCCCGAGAGGACTTGAACCTCCGACCTGCGGTTTAGGAAACCGGTCGCGGACTTCATAGGCCGTTGGAAACAGGGAGATTCCCATTGTTTCCCGTCCGATCTAGTCCGGCTCAGCGCCAACTTTTCATGCTTCCGAGGTGCATCGTGCACCAAGGGGAAACAGTTGCGCCCATCGAGCGGCTAACTCGATGGGCGCGGTGTCACCAAGCATGGAGGGCTTGATGAGCAACAACGCAGATAGCGCAGAACCGCGCCGCGTCCAGCTAAGCCGGGCGAAGGGGGCCATGGCTTTCGCACTATTGGGCGCCCATGCGCTCTGCGATTACCCGCTTCAAGGCGACTTTCTGGCGAAGGCCAAGAACCGGCAGTCACCGATCCCCGCCGTGCCGTGGTATCACGGGCTCGGAGCGCACGCGCTGATCCACGGTGCGGCCGTCGCGGCTATCACCCGCTCGACTGCGCTGGGTGTAGCCGAGACGCTGATCCACGCCGTCACCGACGACCTCAAGTGCAGCGGACGCATCGGCTACAACGCCGATCAGGCCATTCACGTCGCCTGCAAGCTGCTCTGGGCCGCCCTCGCCAACCCCCACCCCAAAGGAGACGGAGTGTGAAAGGCAATAAGCCATTCGACAGCCGCATGACGCCGCTCGGTCCGTTCGCGCAGGACGTGGACAACGCGGCGATCAAGGATGAACCAATGTTCTTTAACTGCAACCTTGTGTTTGCATATGAGAACGGCGGCCCTGTCACGCGGTCTTTCATCGACGCGCTGGATCAGGAGTGGCGTGAGGCTCCAGCGGCGTTCGACAGCCGCGTGCACATGCTCATGCCCGGCTGGTATCCGGCAATCCCCGGCTTCCACCATGACGACGTGCCCCGCCCGGCTATCCCGGTTGGGCAGCATTTTGTAACGGCCGGGCAGCCCGATTATGACAATCCTCGCTACCACGCGCAGCACATTCTCGGGCTGGTCAACGCAGCCGTTGCCCCGACCGATTTCGCGGTCGGCCGGTGCGTCATGCCGGAAGTCGCTGACGGCGACCTGATCTATCGCGCTTGGCACGCAGAGGTGGAGCGCCTGCTGGCTTCCGGCGAGATGGAGCGAGTATCCGCGCCTGATCGCACGCTAGTCCACTTCGACTGGCAAGCCTTTCACACCGGCGTCCCGGCCGTCTCAAATGGTTGGCGTTGGTTCGGCCGGGTCAGCTTCAACACGGATCGCGTCGAGCGGATCAGCAACGAAATCCGCCGACAGGTTCAGGTCTACCTTGAGTTTCCGATGGAGGGCTGGTGATGGAAGCGTCCCGCATGACGGACGGACGCGAGGGCGGGTGGATTATCGCGGCGAGCGATGGCGCGCATTGGCGAGTATGCCGGAATGGCAAATGGGAGTGGACCAAGCATAGGGGGCACGCCACGGTTTACCCAACCCGTGACGAAGCCGAAGATTGGCACGCAGACGATGAGGCCGGGTGGCGAGCGGAACCCGCTACGCCTGCTGCTATTGCCGACACCATGCGCTTCCGGCTCATACAGGATGGGCAGTCGGTGGCAGCCGTTGAGGGGCCATCCTTGGCCGCCATGCGCGAGGCATCGCACTATCTGGCGGTCTATTCGCAGGACGGCCCCTGCCACCTCCAATTCTACACCAAGAGCCGGCGCTGGCGCGACGTGCGAGACGGCGAGCTTGAGAACGCCATCGCCTTTCGCGAGCGCGCCCCCGCCCCTCCGACGCCGGGAGACCCCGCATGACGCGCGAGGAAGCGGAAGCCCTCGCCGCCAAGCGGGAGCAGCACAAGTCGCCTGGATTGGCGCTGAAGCAGTGGCGCGCCGTGCACAACAACGTGAAGGGCTGGCACGTCGCACTGGTCGATGACGACCAGCAAATTGGCGTGAGGGCGATGCTGAACGCCCGCGCAGCCTATCAGCGGGGCGATATGGTGGCGTTCTTAGACGCTGCGTTCGAAGGCACCATGGCTAACATCCGTGTCGATCTAGGAGACCCCGCATGACCGACCAGGCCAGCGCCGTGGATTGGGGCATGGCCCGTCCGGGTGATGCAATCTACGTTCATGATCGACCAAAATGGCTTCCCGACGACCAAGTGGTGGTTTGCTATGGCGCTACAAGCCTAGCGCTTGGCCGACGTAGGGTAGATGAGGCACCGTGGGACCGAGTAGTGCGCATCTATCTGCCGGCTCATCACTGGTATTACGCCCAACGGTTCGATGCCCGCCAGCCCGAGCAATTTGCAGAAAGTGCAAAGAACGCCCCGCCCCCGATCCCGCCGGAGGTGGTGGAGCGGATGGTGGCGCTGGTGCGGGCAATGGCGGCTGTTCCTGTGGCAACAGCGCCTTGGGGCGGACATCAGCTTGACCCATTCGGATGCGCCCGCGCTATCGTCGCCTTGCTTCCCAAGCCGGTAGACCCTGATCTTGTGGAGGCGCGGGAGCTTGCCGCCGTCGCCAGCGAGAAGCTTTCCCACCCGTGGGCTCCGAAGATCAGGGCAGGTGAAAAGGATGATGCTCCGCAAGCCGGTGTCAGCCTCGCCCTAGCCGCCATCCGCCGCGGCCGAGCCCTCGCCGCCGCTGAGAGGGAGGGGGATCGTGGCTGACGTGACAAAGGAGACGACGCCACCCGTATTCGTATTCGGTAGCAATCTTGCTGGCCAGCATGGTGCGGGAGCCGCAAAGTTTGCGTGCCGGCATCGAAGCGCGCAGTACGGCGTTGGCGAAGGGCGCACAGGTAATGCCTATGCGATCCCTACGAAGGATCAAATGCTTCGCACTCTGCATATTGATGAGATCGCATTTCGAGTGCGCCGATTCATCCGATATGCCCGCGACAATCCTGAGGTTCTGTTCCAGGTGACGCCAATTGGCTGTGGATTGGCAGGCTACAAGCCGGAGCAGATAGCACCGTTATTCATCGACGCCCCTACGAACTGTCAGTTTCGAGACGAGCGCGACCGAGACTGGAGGTCCCGCCCATGACCCCCGACACCCCGCGCCGGGAGGTGCTGGACCCGGCTTACGGCCTGCCCGTCAGCGTCTGTGAGCGGGGGCGTGCGGCGCTCGTAGCCCGCTTAGAGGCAGCCAATCAGCATCGCGCCGCCAAGGCCGTAGCCGCTGGCGAAGGCACCTACGTGCCGTCTTACATCGCCCTTGAACTGCAATTCGCCATCACAGAGCATGAGGATCGCGCCCGAGCGGCCAGCATGGAGAGTGGGTCGTGAACGATGAGCGCACTCCGCCTATCGAGCCGCAAGAGTACCTAGGCGGCGTGACGGTGGTGGATTTCGGCGACCTTCGGGTGGCCCGTGGTCTAACGCGCAGGCCGGCTCGTATCTGTCGTCACGGTGGGATGCGCTACGACCCTCGCGAGCGGCGTATCTGGTGTCCCGAGTGCGAAACAGACGTAGAGCCGTTCGATGCCTTCATGGCGTTAGTCGAGCAGTTCGACGTAGCGCAGAAGCGGGCAAAGCGGATGCTTGCTGAGGCGAAGGAGGCGCAATCCCACGCTTTAATATCGATAGCCGCCAAGCAGATGGATCAGCATTTTCGCCGCCGGAATATGGTCCCCGCCTGCCCTCATTGCAGCGCCGGCATCTGGCCGGAGGACGTGAAGCGCATGGGTCTGGTCGGCAAAGAATACGACGGTGCGCGTCGGGCGCGGGCAGCCAAGGGCTCGCTGTCGTGAACCACCTCCGCCGCCACGGCGACCTCCTGCTGGCGGTCATGCTCGCGCTGCTGGCGGTGGGGCTGATGGGAGGCCTTGTGTAAAGCCGCTTAACAGCTAGACGGTTTGTTGTAAGCAAAACGCCGTTTTTTTTACACTACGGCCTGTCCTACAACCCCCGCCCTGCCCCATGCCGACGCCATGCACGACGAAGCACTTTGGCGCTGGCGGTACGAGCAGTACGGGGACGCGGCTCTGGCAGAGGTAGCCGAACGGGACGACGATCACGGGCGGCTGGCGAGGGCGATGCTGGCCGAAAGACTAGCGAAAGCTGAGGGCGGCTAGGGATTCACAGGGGGTCGGCATGGTGGTATGGGTCGGGGGCTACGGCTCGTGTGATGGTAACAGCACGGCGACGCGCTCCGGGCGGCATCCGGCAGTCGTGGCGCGCTATTTCACCACCGCCACGCTATCCGGCGCTGCTGCCGCAAGCTGAACCTCACGCTGCTTGACTGTGTGCTGCCGGTAGAAGGCGTACAGCGCCGGCCCGACGACAGGCACGATGGCGAGCAACACCTGCAACAGGTCGCCGTCCAGCCAGCCCTTGCCGACGAGATAGCCGCCCAGCATGGTCAGGGCATAGCGGATCGCGACGCCGAGCTGTGCCACGGTCGGGTCGCTGTTCACGATGATGGGGGCGTTCAATGCTCATCTCCCAACCGTCGAGCGGTGTAAGTCAGCGCGCCGATGCGCTCGATGGTTCGGGCCCTGCCGCCGTGCATCGCGTCCACCGTCACGTAGTCGCTGTCGTCCCGAGTAATCGTGACGATGATGACGCTCTCGGGCGTTTCCTCGCCGCGCTCAATGCGAGCCAAGAGCGCGTGCAGCGTGTCGGTGACGGACACCTCTTGCGCACAGTCGGCTCGCTCGAAGCGACGTTCGCCTAGGGAGTGGACGCTCATGCCGCCAGCCGATCCAGCCAGCCGTAGATAAACGCTCGGTTGGCCGCTCGGCTCTCGGCCAGATCGGCATAGCGCTCGCCCTGAAAAGCGTTCAGCAGCAGCAGCAGCCGGCGCTCCCCTTCCTTGCCCCGCTTCGCCAGGAAGCCCTTGAGCGCGGTGACAGTGCCCGTTCCGACGATCCCGTCCACCGCAAGGCCGTGATCCGTCAGCAGATTGAGCGCGCGCTGTAGGAAGCGCCCCGCGACGACCGGCCCCATGTTGACGCCCGTGTCCACCAGCTCGGCCGCAACGGCCGGCGAGACGTTCAGCACCAGTCCGAAGCCCGGCTTGATGACGTACTGGCCGCGATAGATCTCCAGCGCCTGCGCCTTCGTCAGCGCGCGCATGTCGCCAGCATAGCCGTTGGCGCGTGCGGTGCCCTTCGTGATGCCCCAGTTCGTCTCACCGCCGGCGTCGCGCGGGTCGTTGACGTAGCCGCCCTCGTTCTTAAGAACATCGGCTAGGATTTCGTCTACGGTCACAGTTTGCCCCTCCGAATGAGATAGTCTCGCGACCGCCGCGCCTGTTCGGCATTGCGGCGCAGGTGCGCGAGGTCGCGGTTCACGCGCTTGCGGATGAATAGGAAAAGCCCGAACGCAGGCACGACGGCCGCCCAGCCCTCGAATGGTCCTGTCGGATCAAGCGCGGCGGCCATCGTCAGGATGCACCCGCCGGCCATAATACCGAGCCCGTGCCGTTCTTCGGCTTCAAGCGTGTCGCGGAGTAGCGTCACCTTGAGGATGCAGTAGTACGCGACCACCAGTAGCAGCCCGATCCGGGCCAAAAGAAAGAGCGTCATCATGCTTGGCCCTCTTTTCCGAAGAGGCGGTCCATGATGCCGTTGAGCGCGCCTCCCGCGCGACGAATGACCACCAGGAGCAAGCGATTGGCGACGGTGCCGCCGAGATACGCAGCGCCGCACGCAGCGCGCAGCGCGTTGAGGTCCATCTTCACCAGATCGATGAGGATCCACGGCACGGCGAAGGCTGCAAAGGCGGTCCCTACGCCTAGCGTCAACACGCGCTCCGACGCAGGCATGGCCTTCCACGGCATGAAGCTGAGGCCCGTTACCGAGCCAGCGAAGCCCGCTAGCCCGATCCAGGCCATCCGCCAGTAGTCAGTCTCGCTCACGGCCGAATAGCCGACGCAAGCACTCGCCCGAGGCCCCGCACCACGCGACGGTGCCGCCAAAGGCGAGAAACACTAGAACCCAAAAAGCTGGCAACGCCCCCACCTCCCGCTAGTATCAGCGTCGCCACCGACGCCAGAAACAGCCAATCCAAGAGCTGGTAATACTGGCCCTGATCCAGCACCCCCAGCTCCCACTTCGACGTATGCGCGGCCAGCATAGCGCTGCTCAGCCCCCAGATGGCCCAGCCCCACCAGCCCTCGTTGCGAGCGCCCGACAGTCCGACGACGCCAGAGCAGATGCCGAGCAATCCCACCGTGGCGTCCGTCAGCAGCCACAGGTGATAGGCTTGCACCGGTGCGCCGTGATCGCGGAGCCAGACCTGAGGCGGGGCGGCAGCGAACGTCCAGTGAAACACCAGCCACGCCACCGTCATGCCAAGCGCCAGCACGACCGCCGCCTGACGAGACACGCGCGGCACGCCAAACGCGCAAGCGCATCCGGCGAACAGGGCAGCACCGTAGGCGAGGTCACGCGCGGTCACGGTTACTGCGGGTCCTTGCCGGGACCACCGCCACCGCTCGCCCCATCCGAGCCGGGAGGCGGGGGCGGAGGCGCCGGGGGCTCGTCTGCGTCCTGCGCCGACACGCCGCCCGCCTTTGCCTTCTCCCGCTCGAATGCCTCCGCCAGCCGGTCCGCGCAGAGGTTCTGCTCAGGCCCCACCGCCAGCGCCTTGAGCGCTTTGAGGTGTCGATTGACTTCCGCCGCTCGCGTCGTGTTCATGCCGTCTCTCCTGCCGGGATCGCGCCCGGTGTCGTATCACCCCGCACCGGGGAAGTTCATGTTGAGGTACACCACGCCCGCGTCGCCCGGTCCGGTGCCGCCACCGATCACGCGCACCTCGCCATTCGGGTTGACCGTGATGCCGACCGCCTTGGCGTCCTTGATCGCCTGACCCGTCAGGAACATGGCTGGCCGACACATCGCCGGAAGCGTGAGCATCAGCGGGTCAGTGCCATCGCGCATCATACCGCCAAGCCAAACCCTGCCGTCCGCGTACAGGAAGGTGCGCGCGTCGTCGGTTGCCCAGCCGGGCGCTACTGTCACAGCGCCACGGGCGTAGTCCTTGCCCTTCTCGACGCCGTCGATCTTGACCGCGTTGTATCGCAGCTTGTTCAAGTCGAAGCCGGAGTCCGTGTTGACCAGCGTGCCCGACGAATTGTCGAACTGGCAGCGGTCCAGCCGAAGCTCCGACACGCCGGCCGCGTTGCTCAGCAGCACGTTAACGTCCGCCCCCGGATTGGCCGTGCGCGCGCTGTCGATCTTGCTGTCGTGGATCAGGATGCGCCCCGAGGCCGCCGCGTCCAGCACGATCGGCACGCCACCGATACCCCGCCCGGTCACACGCACGTCCGCGTCCTGGCCGTTGATGAGAACGCCGGGCTTCCCGGTGATGCCCTCCATATCCACGTCCAGTCGCGAGCGGATGCCGCCCAGCACGGCGCCGTAGGACACCCGAGGCCCGACGCCGGCCACGTCGCCCTCTACCGAGCATCCCACCGCCGTCCGCTGGATCGTGTAGCCGTCCACGTTGTCGAAACCGTCGCGGCCGCCCACGAAGATCACGGGGTTCTCAAAGCCGGGATTGGACGTGGTGGCCCCCCCGCCCTGCACGCAGTTGGTGGCCTTGAGCCCAACGACGTGAGCGTTCAGCACGCCGTAGGTGTCGTAAACGTCGGTGCCTTCGCTGTTAAAATACACCGCCGCCGCAGCCGAGCGGTCGATGCGGGGATTGTGATAGTACACGTCCCGCCCACCGACGACCGAACAGCCCCGCGAGCCGGGCTGGAAGGCATAGGGGCTGATAAAGTGGATGTCCTCGCACATCAGCCCGGAAGGACGGTACGAAATGACCGCGAAGGCGTCGTCGCCCACGTTCTCCGCGATGGGCGCCACAAGCACGCAATGGCGAGCGCCGTGCACGAAGTGAAAGCCGTCCGCCTTCGTGTTGCGCGCGATCAGATTATACCCGCGCAGGTTCCGCAAGTTCGCGAACCAGAAACCGACGCCGCCAGTGCCCTTGCCAGCTTCCACGCCCTCGACGCGGATATTCTCCAACACGATGTCCGTGATGACGGGCTGGCCCTGATCCCCGATGCTGACGCCGTTATATTCGTTGAAGCCGCTGCGCTCGGTAGACGCCGATAGCGCGATGAAATTGGCGAGCCGGATACCCGACGTACCACCCGGCACCATCAACCCCTGCGGGCCGTTGGACAGCGGGCGAAGGATCGAGCCCTGACCGTCGAAGCCGAAATCGCACGTCAGCGGCCCATCCCGCCGATACGTGGCGTTGGCATCGGCGACCACGCTCTTGATCGTCGGATCGCCACTGGCGTCCGTGAACGCCTGCCGAAGCTGCGCGGACACGTCGCCGGTCGAGTTCGGCACCCCAAGATAGGCCAGCGTGACGGGCAGGGACTCGTCCGTGCGACGCTTGCCGTAGGTGGTGCTGGCGGCTTTCTGGCGGACCCAGGCGTTATCTATGACCGTGAAATTGCCGTCTGGCTGCGCGGGCGCGTCCGTGTCGCCGACGAGACGTGCGGACTTGCGGGACTTGTCCGATGCCAGCAGCGCGGAATAGCTGGTGTAGGTGTTGTCGGCGGGGCCGGTGTCACCCGTATCACCAGGCGGGCCGCCAGGAATGGGGAAGCTGAGGCGAGTTGACGGCGTATTCCCACCTGCCTCCGGCTTGTACCACACGGTGCGGCCTGTGCGATCCCGCACGCGAATGCTGTAGTAAGGCTGAGCCGCGTAGACGTTGGCCGGGGCCCCGTCGCGCACGATGACGCCGCCCGAGGTCAGCAACGGCATAGCAGCCGGCACCGTCAGGTCCGCATCCCAGAACGCGCCGATGGGCGATGTTTCCGGGTCGGCGTTCGGCGCACCAAGATAGATGCGCCCACCCTCAAGCGCCGTTGCGTCCGTTGCGACGAACACGGGATACCCCTCAAGCGCCATGGCTGCTATGCTCCCCTCGTGCGCTCACGGCTGTACCTGTCTCTGGCGGCCGCCATCCTGACGCTGCTGCCGATCTGCTATTCCTGCGCGATCACCGGGTTCCTGCGCTGCCAGTCGTGCCGGCGCGGCTCCGAAGGCGTCCGTCAGCCGCTGTTGCAGGGCCAAGACCTCGTTCGCGATGGCGGGCTCGGCGCGCATTACGGCGCCCAACTGTCGGACGTGCGCCCTTTGCGCCGCGGCGTTCGGCTTCTTCGGCGCCCGTGCCAGCCATCGGGCGAAGCGTTGCGACGCGAGCAGTTTCCCTGCACCCAACTGCCCACCAGCCGAGCCGAGTGCGAGTAGTGGGTTGAGCCAGAACGTGCCCGCCAATGCCAACGCGTTCGTGCCCAACGACGTACGCGACGTGTTTGCAAACTGACTTGAGCCTTTCATCCCGTCCGCGATCCGCACGAGATCGTCCACCGCTTGCCGATGCTCGCCATTAAACAGCAACGATTTGGCTCGATCGCTAAGCTTCGACCACTGCGTCATGAACTCAGCCGGCGAATAGACCTGCTGCGAAGCGTCCTGTCGCCCGGCATTGGCGAGCCCCAGCCGATCTAACACCGTGGCGCGAACAGTGTTGGCCTCGTCGTCAGGCAGCGACCGTACGAGGCGCGCCAACTTGATCGGATCACCCGACCGCTTCGACGCCAACCCTTCCACCGCACGGAACGCGGCGTCAGGAGACTTGCCGAGATCATCGCCCAGCACGTCAGACAACACGTTCTCAATGCGCTGCTGACGCCCCCGCCAATAGCGATTAGCCCGCTTGAAGGCATTCAGCGCGCGCGGCCCCTGTGCTGCCGCCGTCGCCTCCATATCCGCGCTCAGCGAGGCATAGAGGGCTTTGAGGGCGTTACGCGATGTGTCGGACTGTAGCTGCTGCCCGCCTAGCTTTTCGCCGACATAGGTGCGGAAGGACTTCAAGTCCTGCCAAGATAGCTGACCGCCCGGAACGGCAGGCTCATCACGCGCAAATCGCGATTGTTCACGGTAATCCAGAGCATCAAGCTCACCAGCCATATTAGAGCTAGGCTTGATGTTTTCTCCAGTCTGATTGACGTAGGCTAAAGCCTGTTGCCGATCTAGGAAACGTCCGTCACTATCAACGAAGCCGATGCCTTTCACACCGACTTCGCGTAGCTCAGGCGAGGCAGCAGAGAAGTGCTGCTCCCCTACGCGTCCAGCATACACCTTTCCATCTTCACCAAGAAATGCAGGTGCAACTCCGCGACGAGGTAACGGACCAACCACGTTCTCGTTAGGCGATAAGGCATCTGCATAAGCCTTAAGTTTTGGGTCTTCCAAGAGGCGCGACAGACGAGGGTTGCTTTCCAAGCCTGCGGTTAGATTATTTAGCGTAGCACGAGTTGACGTAACGTCCGCATCGGTCTTGGCGGCTATGGGAATGGCCTCGTAAAGGCTTTGCCCTTTGCCCTCTGTGGCAGTGATGAACGACTTGGCACCGCGCTGCACGGCTTGCCCCGCCTGTGTCGGATCGCCAATGGTGCCAATGCCGCGCGCAACCGCACCTTTTGCGCGCTCGGCGCTTCCAATTGCGCGTCCCGCCGCTTCAGACAACGGAATGGCGCCCAGACTGACGTTCGTCAGCCCACTTGCCATGCGAGCCGCCGTCGCGCCGGGCACATCGGCGGGCAGATAATCGACGCCGCGGCGCGCAGCCGCTTCACCGAATAGCTGAGCATCGGAGGCGACCGGAGCAGCTTGGGCGGCAGCCGCACCCCTGTTCCGCAACGCTATCGCGGCTCGCCCGCCACCATAAGCCAGCGCCCCACCCGTCGCCACGCCCAGCCCCGCACTCGCTAACCCGGTCGCCAACCGTTCGCTGAACCCGCCTTGCGCGTCATTGAAGCCGTAGGCGCCTGAGAAACCGCCCGCTTCCATCGCCGTGCGCCGGGCAAAGGCGATGTTGGCGACGTTGCGCGCTTCGGCGACAGGCAGACCAGCGCGAACCGCTGCAATGCCGGCCGCACGTGACGCACCCAGCGCCGTCGTCGGTATTGCGGCACCGCCGAACACCTGACCCAAGATGCGGGCGTAGGGGTGGTTTTCTTCGTCAAAGGCGTCGTAGCCCTGCCGACGTGCGAAGGCATCATCGTACTGCTCACCGCCAAACACCGCGTCCGACGCCGCGCCAAGGCGATTGACGAGCCCGACCGAGCCGACGTTCGCCACGCCGCGTACCGCCGCGCCTGCCGCGCCGTCGCCAGGATCGACCGGCTTGATACGATCAACCTCGGAATAATCGAAGCTGGCCTTGACGCCGCGGTTCTCGGGCTTCGCATAGAAGGTAGCCAGCCCTTGCGCGTTCTCGTCTGTCAACGCCCCGCCGAACTGCTGCGCCAACCCCTTAAGCGCATCGGCCGATGCTCCCGACTGCGCCAGCGCTTGCAACGCCGCCTGCTGTTCGGCAGTGAAACGGTAGCTGTTCGCCGCAACGGCGGGTAGTTCGTCGCCCAGCACAACACGGCCAGGTCCGCCCCCTTCACCACCGCCGGACGGGGGCGCGCCGCTTCCATCGGCAGCCCCCGCCACGGTAGATGCTGGATCACCTCCCTTCTGCTGCTGCGGGAAATACTCGGGATACCGTGCCGCAAGATCGGGGCTGACCGCGCGCCCCGCCGAAGCCACCAATCCCTCAAGCGCACGCTGGCGCGCCTGACGCTTCGCCTCAATAACCTTCTCGCCGTCGCCCGGCATCGGAAAATAGATGCGGCGCTGCCGCTCCATTTCCTCCTCGGGAATTGCTGCACCGGAATCCTGCCGCAGCGAGGCGGCGATAAACTCGTCCTGTGAGGTGTCGGCAACCTGCCGCTCGTCGCTGTTGCCGACGAAGCCCGGCAGGACGTTTAGTAAATTGGGCGCGCGATCGGCGATACCCTGCCCGATAAGCGAACGTGCGCCGACCCCCGTGCCCTCGTACTGCTTATTCGCCCCGAGCGCGCGGATCAGAAAGGCGTTGGCCTTGTCCTCGCCCTCGCGTGTAGCAGGCTTTCCGGCACCGCCCGAGCCGGACGCGCCTAGCAGACCCTGCCCGGCATAGCTATCCAGTTCGGCTTGCGCCTCGGGCTTGAGCTTCTTACCCAAAGCCTCCGCGCGCGCCTTGGCTGCCTGTAGAAGCTGAATCCGCTCCTTGAGTTCGCCGGTAGCAGCCATCAGCTAATCAGCGCGTCTAGCTGTGCGTTGGTATATGCGCCCTTCTTGCCGCGCCCCTTACCCTTCGCTGCCGCTCGCGCGCCCGCCTGTCGAGACAGGTCAACCCGAGCCGCCCCCTGTCCCTCCGTGACCCGATTGTGTCGCTGCGTCTCAACAGCCGCCGCATCCGCCCGCGCATCGTCACGAGCCGCACGCTCTGAACCAGCATCCCACCGTAGCGCCTCCAGGATCGGCTTCGTCTGGTCCGCGTCCGCGCTCGCCGCGATCACCAGCCCCGCCGCGCCCTTGGCCCGTGCCAGATCACCGCTCTTGAGTGCCGCCAGCAAATCGTCGCTGATCTCCGTGCTTTCACCCGCCGTCCGTAGCGCCTCGATCCGCGCTTCCGTGATCGAGATGGCCTTGTCCGCCTGCCCCGCCGCCGTCAGCCCGCCGACGCGCATCGCGAAGTCGAAGTTGCGCTTCTTCACCGCCGCCGACTGCTGCTCCGCCGCTTGACGCAACGCCTGATACTGATCCGGGAACCGCACCGTCAGGTCCGTAAGCGCCGCGCTGGTGGGGTTTTTGAGGTAGGCGTCAACGCCGGACCGATAGGCTGCCTCCTGCGCCTGATCGGCCGCGACCTTGGACCGGGCGATATCCACCGTCTGCTGGCGAAGCGCCCGGTTCTCACCGGCTTCCCGCTTCTGAGCCTGCACCTGCTGCAACTGTAAGAGCGGCGACACGTCCAACTGCGTGAGCATGGACTGGTAATCAATCGGCCCCATCAGAACCCCGCCACGGCAGACGCGATGCGGATCGCGTTATTGAGGCCCTGCTGCGCAACGTTACCCTTGGCGATGGCGCCCCCGGCAAGCGTCGCCCCCTGCTGGTTGAGCAGCGATCCGACGTTCGACGCGACATTCAGCCCGGCGTTACCTACACCGGCCGCAGCGTTCTGGCCGAGCGAAGTGACGCCGGCCAAGCGGTTGTATTGGTTGCTGAATACAGATTGTAGAAGGTCGCCACGAAAGCGAGCAAGGCTGTTCTGGGTGTTGCCACCCCGCAGCCCGCCCGTCGCGGACGCGTTCTGCAAGATCGCTTCCTCACCCTGCTGTAGCGATGAGGTATATTCTGGACTCGACAGGAGCGCGTTGAGCGCGTCTTGCTGGCCCGCCGTGCCATTCAGCCCCAAGAGCGTCATCTGCTGCGCTAGTGCCCGCCCGCCGGCATCGACGTAAGGCTGCTGTAGCGCCTCGTTCGACTGACGCGCCGCCACCTGCTCCGCGATGGCGCGATCCGCAGCGGAAGACTGGATATTGGCGGCCTTCTGCGCGCCCTTGGCCGCACTACTGGCCCCGGTCAGTGCACCTAGCGCTTTTCCGATGAAGGACAGGACCGGGGCTCCGCTATAAAAGCTAGAGCGCGGTCGGACTGCGCAATACGCGACATGGCCTCTTTACAGGCGATGCGAGCCGAGCGCAATAGTCGTCGATGATCTTCCTAGCTCTGCTGCTACAATCTACGTCGTGCACGACCTACGGGAACATGACCAACTGTCAGACGCAAGGCGGGCTCAATCTCCCGCCGCCCGTGATGCAGACAGACTCCGGTGGGCTGGACGGCGACGCATTACAGTCCCTGGCGGCGAACGTCCGCACCAAGAAAGCGCGTGGCCGGCAGAAGAAGGTCGGAAAGCTGATCGCAGCCGGCGATTGTCAGGGCGCCGTCGCCTATGCGCTCGACAAGGGCGATCTGCCGCTGGCGGACTACGCTCGGTCCTATTGCGCGCGCTGATCGCGCAACAGCCCTAGCATCACAACGTCCGTCAGCCGCCCATCTACCCGACAGGCGTTCCGGCGCACGCCCTCATCCTCGAACCCAAGCCGCCGGCAGTAGTTCGCCGCGCTCGGCAGCGTGCCCAGCACCTCGGCTGTCAGCCGTTGCACGGTATGGTCAGCGAACACAGCATTGATGAACAGATGGCCCAGCGCTCGGCCATGTGGTGTGGCCCAACGTCGCAACGCAACGTGAACGCCGATGTCCTCGGGCGTGTTCTCAATCGCCAGCAAAACCCCCGCCACGTCAGACCCGACATAGGCCCCGTAGTAGGTGATAGCGGGGTGATCGATGTACCCGCGTGGCCGGTCATCGTGATAGATACGCGCCACCCATGGGTCGGTCAGCACCGCGTGGGCGACACCCGGCGCGACGCCTGGCCGAACAGCTAGTTTGTCAGCGATCGGTTTGCCCGCCCGTCGATCACCAACGCCGCGAGTGCCGCAGTCAGCGCCGCCACTTGCCCCTTAAGTGCCGTAACTTCGGCAGCGTCGTAGGTCGCTGCCGCGTTGCCGCCGGTATAGGCCGGGACAGCCGCGCGAGACGGGGCAGCAGCCGGGGCCACCCAGGCAGGGCCGACGTTCTTTGCCACCTTGCCATCCGCCAAGTCATACGCGGCGTCCGCACGATCTTGCGCGGTGTCGGCCGCCCCCTGCGCCGTGGCAGCGTCGGACACGCCCTTGTCCGCCGTCTGTTGAGCCCCCGACGCCGCTTGCCCTGCCGCGTCTGCGGTTGCCTGCGCTTCCGCGCTGGCCGCCGGTCCATTCTCGAACGCAGCCGTCTGCAAGCTCTCGAACGCTGCGATGGCCGCGGGGTCCGTGCCGATACTGGCCGCAATCTGACGCCGGTTCAGGTAACTGTATTCGTCGTCGGTGTTCCTAGCCATCAGACGCCCAGCGCCTCCACCTGCGCTTCGAGCCGGACGAACCCGACCGGGCCGGCAGCCTGGCCTCGGAAGCGGAACGTTCGCCAGTTGGCGAAGCGCCCCAGCCTGCGCCACGTCGGGCGAGCGGCCCGGTTGCCGACAGCGCCGTACCGTGCTGGTCGCTCGACGCTCCAAGTGCGCCCGTCGTCGCTGTGGCTGACGAACACGGTCCCGTCCGAGCGTCCCGCCAGCGTCGCCAGTTCCAGTTCATGCACCTGCGCGCCGTGTCCCTCATTGTAGAGCAGCTGCGTGTCGAAGCGGTAGCCGTAAAGCTGATCTAGGATCGTCAGCGCATCGTCGTCCAGCCGGCCTACTTTGCCAGCACCGCCTACCCACCACGCGCCGTAAGCCAGCGTGTAGTGACGCCCGG
>Ga0325400_1002798_pt1 | contig 15508 bp, 9 predicted proteins | sample PopdelMetagenome_2_FD_205662 | JGI IMG/M metagenome (GOLD analysis project Ga0325400, IMG submission 205662) | Populus deltoides microbial communities from Bellville, Georgia, United States - Xylem-PdKOR-R1 | ecosystem: Host-associated > Plants > Phyllosphere > Stem > Wood/Secondary xylem... | reverse complement strand
ATGAGAGTTCACGCTATTCTGAGAAAGTTGATGAGACATTGAAGCTTGGACTTAAGCAAGCTGTAAGCTCCTTTGTCTTTTTTGATCTACTCTTCAAACTCACCTGAACATACACTCTACAAGCCCCCTTCCAACAACAAAATAATAATAATAAATAGATCATCATGTCCTTGTTTACATGGATCTTCTGATCTACCTGCTTACTGGTACAGAAAATGGTTGGGCTCTTCTTTGGAGGTCTGAATGCTGCATCAACCCTCTCAGTGATCGTAGTAGTGATATATGGAGCTAACTTGACAATTACAGGATCTATGACCACTGGTGCTCTTACATCCTTCATTCTCTACAGCCTCACAGGTAACTATTACCTAATTTGGGCAATTGGTTTTGATGGTTTCACATTATCAATATCGAAATCTCCGAGCTCCAGTTTAATGGTCTAATTTTACTTGCAGTTGGTGGCTCTATATCCGGCTTGTCAGGATTATACACCATAGCAATGAAAGCTGCGGGAGCCAGCAGGAGGGTTTTTCAGCTTCTTGATCGTGTTTCTTCCATGCCGAAGTCAGGAAATAAGTGTCCTTTAAGGTTAGTCCTGAGATTCTCGTTCCTCTGATATGCCTGTGAATGATTCCATGAGTTAACCATGGAATATGTTGAACAGCAATCCTATTTTGAGAGTGCCAATCAGGCCATTACATATCTGTGGAGTCTGGACTAAGAATCATTTTGCCCATCCATCATTCTTGCTTTTTAGGAACCAATTGAATATGAAATTATGAATTTCAGAAGTTACCATGAAATTACTTAATCATCATCTAATCAAGTATATTTTCAATCAAGATCGTCCTCATCTTGCTGGTTTGTGTGGAAAAAAAAATATCACATGAAAAAAACAAAAATTATAAAATCCAGGCATCTTGTGATTTGAAAAAGAAAAGGAATTTCTCAAGTGATAAATATTGGTTTTCCTTCTATTCTAGTGAACAAGTTGGTGATGTGGAATTAGATGATGTATGGTTTGCCTATCCATCCCGTCCAAACGATATGGTTCTCCAAGTAAATTAGCTTCCCTTAACTACCTCTTAGATGTTACTATGTGTTCATGCCATATCCTGATGATTGAACTGGATACGTTCTTTCAATTACAGGGAATAACATTGAAACTGCAGCCTGGCTCAAAAGTTGCTCTTGTTGGCCCGAGTGGTGGAGGAAAAGTACCATTCCTTTCCTTTTTTCTATTCTTTTAAGAAATATACTGAGTTCTTATGCTGCTTCAGTGTTTATACAGAAAATTCCAATTGGAGTGCTTATAGACTAAGTTTGAGGTTTGAAACATCAAGTTGAACGTCACATGCATCTTATGCTTATATTATTTTGCATGTTGCAGACCACAATAGCAAACTTGATTGAAAGGTTTTATGACCCAATCAAGGGAAAGGTTCTCTTAAATGGAGTTCCTCTAGTAGAAATATCACACGAACATCTACACAGGAAGGTAATTTTCATTTTCCCTTTTCATGTCAGATAGGGAAAACAAAAGTGATATATATTCTTTGTTTCTCCCTGACATGAGATGCTCGTATAAATTTTAGATATGCTTGATTAGTTTTTTGTTTCATAACTTGGTTCTTTTATGGTCTAGAGATTTTTTATCCATAATAGACACAGCCCTTTATTGTAAGTGTACAGATCAGTATAGTGAGCCAGGAGCCTGTTCTTTTCAACTGCTCTATAGAGCAGAATATAGCCTATGGGTGTGAGGGTAAGGTCAGTAGCATGGATATAGAAAATGCAGCGGTAAGTTTTCTACCTCTTCTAACTTGCTACACAATTCCTCTAACTTTAACTTTCAGCTTTAGCTAACGTAACGTCGATATTGCAGAAAATGGCCAATGCACATGATTTCATATCAAAATTCCCAGATAAATATCAAACTTTCGTAGGAGAACGTGGGCTAAGACTTTCAGGTGGTCAGAAACAGAGGGTAGCAATTGCTAGAGCCATACTGATGAACCCAAGGATCCTCCTCCTTGATGAAGCGACTAGTGCTTTGGATGCTGAAAGTGAATATCTAGTGCAGGTCAGTTTGCATGACAACATAAACAGTCTTCGTTTTAGTTTCTTAGATTTTATTTTCCAAAATCTTGATACCATTTATTTCTCACATGATTTTTTTACAAGTTATCTCATGGTGGAAATTTTGCAGGATGCCATGGATTCTCTAATGAAGGGAAGGACTGTTCTAGTTATAGCCCACAGGTTATCAACAGTTCAAAGTGCGGACATTGTGGCAGTTGTTTCTGATGGTCAGATAGTGGAGAGGGGCACTCATGAAGAGCTCCTTAGCAAGGATGGGGTCTACACTGCACTAGTGAAGAGACAACTACAAGGACCCAAAACAGAAGTTTAGTTCGAAACCCTAAAATATGAACCATGAACGTGGTGGTGAAAGTGAACCTACGAAGCTCTATAGTTAATATATCAGAAGAACTTGTTAATTTATCAAATCGAATCAAAATGATTTGCCAAGATAATCCATGGCTGACATTTCATTTATGCCTATTCAGGCATTTGGATTAGCATACTGACTCATCAAAATTATTAGAGAAAATCATGTGTCCTCGTTTAAAAGTGAACATCTTCGAATTGCTCTTCTACAGTAATCACAATCTTTATGGTTAATACAAGTCATCAACAAATGTTAGGCTCCCACAGTTGAGATAATGACATAATGTCCTCATATTTGCAAATCCACAGCTATTTCAAAAAAAATAGTGCAATGAAACTTTAACCTACTTGAGAATTGAGACTATATGGGTAACAAATGAGCTAGTTTCCATGCCATAATCCCATTTCCTGAAATTTACCTTGTTGTAGCTGTTGTACTTTACTTTCTATAGTGATCATTGTCTGCTATATTATGTCAAATTCCTAATAATCCAAACCTAAATATGAAGCATCGTATTATAGAATGTATATATATGAAATATTATAGCCACTATTCTAGTATTGTAATCTCTATCTTTATTATTTTATATTGCCCTACACATATAAATAGAAAGAATTACTTAACTAATAGGTAAACCTCCTACTTCTTCTCAACTTAGTATCAAAGCCTTTTGACATAATAACTCCTCTCTTGCTCTCCCAAATGGACTTTGATTTTGCTACCGACTTCTCCCTCCACCAAACCAACGTTGCAGCCTACTTGGCCACTCACAGGCTGCCACAGGCTGCTGCCAATGGTGCCCTCCCATAGTAGCAGCCTCCTTCACTTGCAGAACAAAATGATGACTCTTCTTCTCATGTTTTTGTTATTCCTCTTCACATTATTGAGACATCAACTCCAGCTATAGTTGTTTTGTCCAACACTCAACAAGTTGTTTAATTGAAACTTATAAACACAAATTATCTTTATTAGCAAATGCAGATGAAGTCATACCTTCTTGGTTGGGGAGTTTTCACTTTGTTGATAGCTCAATGTCGTGTCCCCCCTCTCATATTTGTGACAGTCCTGTTGGTTCCTCTTCGACAATCAACCTCTCTTTTCTTTATTGGAAGCAATAGAATCAACTTATTTTGAGCGCATTACTCTTCTCTCTCACCATGAGTGTGTTGCACCTTATGGTCAATTGTCATACCTCGCATTATGTTTGGCGCACCCTTGAAAAAGTTCTCATGTCTCTGTCTAATTCTCACATTATACAACTCTATAGGTCCTTTCAAAATCTTCAACAAGGTGATGCTTCGGTTATTATGTATATGCAACAAGCAAAATTGTTATTTGATGAATTGACTGCTGCTGGCCGGCCTATCACTCTTAAAAACTTCAATATCTTTGTGTTTCGTGGTTCGTGGTGAGTTTAAAGACTTAGAAGCCAGCCTTATGACCAAGACAGAACTATTGTCATATGCCAACCTTTATAGTCATCTCCTTACCCATGAATTTCTACACAAAACCTCCCTCCAAACCATGGATACAAGCTCACCTTCATTGCCTCAGTCACCACTATTGCCAATGCCTTCTGTTCACCTTGCCATATCTCAACATAGCCCTAATTTTAGTCGTAGCAGGAGCCATTCTCGTGGCAACTAGCATCCCACCAGCAATTGCCACAACCACCAAAACAGGTTTGACTGGCTTTCGTTCCTCTACTTTTGCTGATTGGAGGCAGAGCAATTATCAACAGAACATTCACTCCTCTAGGTCTGGACAGTGGTCCTCTCACCGGTTTTTTAAGCAAAATGTAAAGTGTCAATTGTGCATAGCTTGTTGTTGGTAATACAGCTCCATATTGTGCATAGCTTTAGGGCAGTGGTCAGCAACCCTCTGACCACTTTGTTGTTGGTAACGTTTCTGGCAGCACTTGAATCCCAAACAACGGTGCGAACCAACACATTACACCTAATCTTGCAACTCTAACCGATTTTGCATCCTATCTTGGTAATGACCACTTGCATGTTGGTGACGGTAAGGGCCTTGCCATATCCTATATTGGACATTCCACGTTACATTCCCCAAAATGTATTTTTAAATTATCTACCATTCTTCATGTGCCTCATATTACCAAACCACTACTTTTTATTGATAAATTTTATTGTGATAATAATTTTTATTTTGAATTTCAGTATCTGTGTTTTATGTAAAGGATATCATCACCAAGAAAATGCTCCTTTCTAGTCAGAATAATGATGGTCTCTATGTTTTGTTTGAGTCTTCTGTAACGTCCATTCCTCAAGATTATTGGTCTTCTTACATCTTTGCAACTACTGATACGTGGTATCGTCAATTAGGTCATCTTATCTCCTACATTTTAAATTTTTTAGTTTCCAAAAATAAAATAGTTTGTATTTCTAGACACTCTCTTACTCAATGTCAAGTTTGTCCGCTAAGCAAGTCGTTGCTATGTCGTTGGGACCTATGTGTCACAAAACTACTACCCCACTTGATTTAATATTTAGTGATGTTTGGGGCTCTGCTCCTATGTTTTCTTCTGATGGTTTTTATTACTTTAGTATCTTTATCGATATGCATAACAAACATATGTGGTTTTATCCTATTGTGGCAAAATCATATGTGTTTTCTATATTTTATCCTTTTCAAACACTTGTTGAGCGTCAGTTTTCACGTAGAATTAAATCTGTTGAAACTAATTGAGGTGGTGAATATTGTAAGTTAAACCGGTTCTTTCAAACTATTGGTATTCATCACAGGTTAATTTATCCTCATACCCATAAACAAAATTGCACAGTTGAGCGTCGCCTTCAGCACATTATCGAAACCGGTCTTACCCTCCTAAGAAAATGTAGTGCTCCATTAAGATTTTAGAACTATGTGTTTGAATCATCAATATATCTTATTAATCGCATGCCTACTCTTGTTCTCCAAAATAAATCTTTGTTTGAGTGTCTGTTTCATCGTACTCCTAATTATAATTTTCTCCATACTTTTAGGTGTCTTTGTTTTTTTTTTTTTTGTCCATATCATGCTCATAAGTTGTATTTTAGTTCATCTCTATATGTGTTCCCAAGATATAGTTCCTCTCATCTTAGTTATCATTTTCTTGATTTAACATCTCAATATATTTATGTCACTCGTCATGTTCGTTTTCATGAAGATGTGTTTCCTTTTGTAAATTTTGAACAGATAGTACAAAAACCATTCACCTCCTCCCAACATACACATCTCCCCACCTTGAATCCTACCCTAAATTTTCACCCTACTACCCCACCAATTCACCAAACCAGCAACTCAAACCGGCCACCAACCGCACCTATTCCGCTCCACTACTCGCCCACCATGTCTACCACCATCTCATCACCACCCAGTCATGCCCCTCTATTACCATCTGTTTGTTTTTATAATGATCATTGTGCAGGAACAACTTCTCCTTTTTCATAGTTGCATGCTTCCAGTTCTAATACTACAGAGAAGCCTGAATTTATCGTAAGTTCTCCACTCTCTGTTGTTGTGCAATTCGGTCCTTCGATAGACTCTCTTGCTGACCTGCAACTCTATATCGATCTCTCCTCATATCCTCTCCAACAACTCATCATGGGTTCAAGTTCTTTTCCCCATCAACCTGTCATTCATCAGCATCATGTGGTCCTCTATCCTCGGTTGCTTAAAATCATCTTGCTAACAACGTTTATAACTACCTCTATTATTCCAATATGTCGGGTATTGTCTCCTCTTACCTATAAACCCATTGTTTTTTATGATGCTAACAGGTACGAGGCTTAGTATGGTGCTATACATGAGAAAATTCAAGCCTTGTGTTCTAACGACACATAGTCTTTGATTCCTTATCATCCTTTAATGAATGTTGTTGGTAATCAATGGGCGTACAGAATAAAGCGTCATATTGATGGCAGCATTGAAAGGTATAAGGCGTGTCTGATTGCTCGAGATTTTACTCAGCAAAAAGGCATTGATTACTCTGAAACTTTCAATCCTGTTATCAAACAGTCGACCGTTAGATTAGTCTTCTTCATTGTGGTTTCATATAATTGAAAGATACATCAGCTTGATATCCATAATGCTTTCCTTAATAATGTTCTTAATGAAAAGATCTACATGAAACAACCCCTAGATTTTGTTGACTCTGCCCTTCCTTCTCATTTTTGCAAATTGCATAAGTTGTTATATGGTTTAAAACAGGCTCTGCGGCCTTGGTACACTCATCTGAGTGATTTTCTACTCTCTACTGGCTTTCATGCCTCCAAGGTTAACACCTCATTATTTATTTTGCCTGTTGGTTCTGATATCTTATATCTTTTGGTTTATCTGATGATATTCTATTTACAGGTAGGAACTTTACTATACTTGACCGCCTAACACAGTTGTTGAGCTTAGAGTTCAAGCTTCGTGACTTAGGTGTTGTTCATTATTTTTTATGTATTGAGGTTCAGTCCATCAGTATGGATTTGATGTTATGATAGCATAAGTATATTCTTGATATTCTCACTTAGGCTGGTATGACTTCTTGCAAACCTGTTGATACTCCTATCTCTACCTCCAAAGTTAACATACTGCCAAATCCCTTGTTTTTTTATCTTATACTGTTTTCTCAAACCATGGGTCCTCTTCAATATCTCAACTTTACGAGACTAGATATTTGCTTTGTTGTTAACAAAGTTTATCAGTTTATGCATGCTCCTACAGATTCTCATTGGGCTGCCCTAAAATGTATTTTACATTATTTTCAGTGTATGGCAACCTATGGCTTACATATCACTCACATTTCATCTTTTGCATTACATGGCTTTACGGATGTAGATTGGACGGGTAGTATTGATGATCATAAATATATGGGTGGTTACCTTTTTTTTTTTTTGTCGGACGTTAATTTCGTGGAAATTAGGTATGCAACGTACAGTTGCTCACTCCTCTACTGAAGTTGAGTATAAAACTTTAGCAAATGGCACCACTGAGGTTATATAGCTTTAGTATATATTGACAGATCTATAGATCCCTTCTATTTTTGTTCATACCATTTGGTGTGATAATCTTGGTGCTTCTTATTTATCTGTGAATCCTATCTTTCAAGCTTGTATAAAATATGTTGAGGTTGATTATCATTTTATACGAGATAGGGTTGTGAAGAAAGAGATTCAAATTTGTTTTATCTCCTCCTAGGATTAACTTGTAATTTGTCTTCACTAAGTCACTTTTTACTGCTTCTTTTACTATTTTTCGCTTCAAGTTTCGGGTCATTCCTCCACCCTCGTCTTGAGATGGCATATTATAGAATGTATATATAGGAAATATTATAAGCATTATTCTAGTGTTGTAATCTCTACATTTACTATTGTATATTGCCCTACACATATAAATAGAAAAGGATTGGCTAACTAATAGGTTAAGCGTCCCACTTCTTCTCAACTCTCTGAGTACATGTTGGTTGAGAACTGTTGAGGATAATTGCATGCACGAGTCTATCATGATCGATTAAAAATCAACTTCTAGAATAACTTGAATTTCCTTGCTTCACAGCTTCTAGCTGTCAAAAAATTGTTTTTTTTTTAAATCGTTAGTACATATATTTTTTTGTCAAATTAAAAGTAGGATTTATTCATTTTTAAAGTTAAAACTTTTTTGAAAATATTCTCCGACATGAAATATTAACATAACTAAAACAAATTGTGAGTTAATCAAAAATTGATATCAAAGAATCATTTGTTGATATATAATACTTTCTTGTATCTTATATAGTAAAAAGTTAAAAAGTTAAAAATTAGCTCTTAAAGCACTAAAGCTTTTAAAGAGAAGATGACATAGGTGAACTAGGCTTTGAGCTTAATCCACACTCAACTCGACTAGGGCATTAGCTCCGAGGTCAAACCTAGTTTCATTGTAAAATAATTTTTTGGTTTATAAAGAATTATTTTCTTGTTTATTTTGGGCTTAGACTTGGGTTTGGTGTAAGATATTTTTATAGCCCACACAAAATTATGTTTTGCCAACCTAGTTTGTTTAGCTAGCCCATGAATAAATATTTTGAACTGTAACCTTTCAATTCTTGAATAATTTTTTTTCCAAAGAAAAAATTATAGTTTTTAAGGAAAAAAAAAGTAAGGTTTTCTTGTTATACCAAATAATTAAAGCATAACAATGAGACTTAATTTTAGTAATTACCATAATTAATTTTGCATTAGTTTTGGTTTCAAAAATCAGTATAATAAGGGATTGAAGCGGAGATGCTCTACAATACTAAACAATACATCTTCTACCTTCTTTTCAGCATTTGTTTGCTTTGTTTTCTTTAGTTATTCCAGAGCTTAGATTTAGTTTTTTGTATAGATATTTTGAGTTTGTTTTCATGGTTTATGGACTTTTATTAGTAATGTAATTAATCAAGGTAGTGTTATTGAAATTCGCATTTCCAACTAATTGTAATCTATTTACTTGCATTTATTGATTGACTAAAGACAAACGATACAGTCCTTGATAGCAACTTAATCTACATTTCTTTATATTCTAAGTTATTCAACAAATAAGTATATTAAACTATATGTTTAAGGTAGTTTGTATATTGTTTTTCTATGCATGCTTTGTTCATAAACTTATGGTTTTTTACCTTTAAAATTATAAAGCTATTTTGAATGTTTTAAGAGGGCATCATCATCATCCATTCCTTTCTTGAGTTATGCATTATCACCGTCTTTAGTCAACTAGGAAGGATGTTTGTTCCTTCTTCCACTATATCTTCATCAAGGCATCATCCACATGGTCATTTTCTTATTTCAGTTGTGCATTTAATTCCATGAAGAAATCAGTTTATGCCAATTTATGCTCTAAAATGATAGTTTGTTTTGTTAACAAGATGGTAATGTTGTCTTTAGGTTTGTTTCCTTGTTCAACTATTAACATGTTTGCAATAGGTTAATTTTTTTTCCTTATTTAGAGTGGCTTTCTTCATTCTTTTTAAAGAAATATCCATTTTCTATTCCTTTTAAATAATCAAGGTTGTTTTTTTATTATTGCTTGCATGCTATGTCTTTAAGCTATTATTGTATTACTCATTTTCTTCATTTTAATTCTTTAATTGTTAGCCTATTTTATTGGACAACTTTATTGATATACCGCTTATTGTTATGTCTTTGTCCCTTGCCTTTCCTTTTTCAGATCATGGTTGGTAATTTCATTTAAACTTTCTTATCATCTTTACAATGTCATTTTCTACTTTTTTATAAATTTCCTTATGAATCTTCCTCTGAAGTTGTTTGTGATCTAAAACAACCTTTTAAGTTGATGAAAATGATGTTTATATTAGAATCTTTCACACTTTTTCTGTCAAAGTCCTTTTATTGTATTTTTAGTAGTTTTAGTATAAGATTAGGCTCAATTCTACCTAATATCAAAGTCCTTTGATCATGTGTGTGGTGGCCTAATCTAAAATCAAATAAATGTTCAATGCTAAACTTAAAAAAACATGAGCTTAAAAACAAGAAAAAAAAACCAAACCCGAGTGAATCTCTTAAACCTAGGTTATTCCCTCAAACTTGCAATCCATTAAATCTCAAACCTGACTCAACTAAAAAGTTTAATTTCCAACCAATTTAATATTGAATGATAAAACTTAGAAAAATATCAAATTTAAAAAAATTTCAAAGTTAAAAAAATAACAATAAAAAAAAAACAACAATTAAATATGATAGGAAAACAACTATAGAAGGATGAAATTGCAAAATAAATTCAATTTAAAACCATCCTTAAGAAAATATGTAACAATCAAAATAATAGAAATCAAATCTAACACATAAAAAAACAAAAGGATGATGAAATTGAAAAAAATATAATTTAATAGATCATTTAAAATAAAACAAATAGGAATAAAAAAATAGAGACCAAGTCGGGATGAGAAAACAATAAAAGGGTTGCCATGAAATTTTGAATAGTCAAGCATGAAATTCAAGGTGGAGAGAGAAGAAAAAAAAAGAAATGGCCACCAGCTGCTGGACACATGAAAGGATTAAAACATAATTCTGAAAGTCAAGGTATTGGCAATGGACAACCTCTCATGCGCTTCCAAAAAGGAGTTAGCGGCGTCCACGCGCACATATATACAATAATTTTTTTCATTACTTCAAATATTTACTAAATTACGAAGCAACTCTTAATTGAAATTCAAAAATATATAAAAACAATAATGAAAAGATGAAAATACCTTTTCACACCAACGTTATTTTTTTTATTATAATTTCAAATATATCTTTTTACTGTTCTAAAAAAAGATGAAAAAACCCCTCTTTGCAAGTTTAATATTTTTTTTAATTTTAAAGGCATTCACATCATTTTGGTATGAAAAAAAAATCAAAGACAAAAACACTCCTCGACAAAAGCTATATATTTATTTGTTTTTAAGGGTAACAAAGTCATTTCACTATATAAAAAAAATGTACAGACTAATTTATACTCAATCAATTTAATAATAACCCATGGATCTCGTAATAGAAATTATAAAAAATGGGATACAAAAGGTAGTGGCATGATTGAACTTATAACTTAAGTAATCTAGAAAATATATTAAAGCAGTTATTGTACCTCTTATTCAAATTCAAATTGAATAGTTACATCTTGACCAAACCAAATCAAAAAATTGTATAAAAAATCTTATTCTAGCTATTGAAATTAACACATTAATCTATGAATTATATTTTAGAAGCATGTTAATGTAATAACATATAAAAAAAAAATTGTAAATTTATACTTCAACTCATAATTAAACAAAAAAATTTCAAATTATTTCTAGTAATACATGAACTCACGTAAATAGAGTTTTGCTCTATTTTTTTCATAAGTTAAACTAATATTGATTTAAAATAGACTCTAAATCTTGCATAAATTTCATGGCTTTGTTTTTCTAACTTTTATATTTAAGAGTTAGATTTCTTTATTATTTAAGAAATTAAAAATTCTTTATAATTTAGCTTTTTATTTACAACAAGTTGTTTTTATTTGAAACAATCTTGATTGTTTTAATAATGAAAAATATACAGTAAGACAAGCACAATTTCTTCCTACACTTGCCATTTTTTAAAAAATAAAAAGAAAAAAAATTGCTTAAACATATCAAACCCTTTTTCCTCCCTGTCTATATCTATTAAAACATAAATGGAGGTTAATACGGGTGAGCAAAATAACTCAAAAACCGATTAAACCGAGAAAACTGAAAAAAATAACTGAAAAAATCAAACCGTGAATAAAAACAATTAAACAGATTAAAATTTTAAAAAAACTGACCGGTTCGGTTTCGGTTTTATAAGCCTGAAACCAAAAAAATCGAACGGAACGGAACTGAAACCGAACCAAAAAAAACCAAACCAAACCGAGCCAAACTAAGCCAAACCGAAAAAACAGAGCCAAACCGCTTTGAACCGGTTTTTGTCCAAAAAATCAAACCAAAACCGGTCGGTTTGAACCGGTTTAGGTTTGGTTTTGGTTTTTTTTAAAAAAAATTAGTTTAGTTACTTTTTTTATAAAAATTGAACCGAATCGAAAATGATCACCCTTAGAGGTCACTACCAGAAAATCGGCGAAAACCAACGGAATTACCGACGGAATTTTTTCGTCGGTAATTCTTACCAATGAAAATAATTCCATCTCAAAATTTATCAGTATATACCGACAGATAAAGTCTGTCGGCGATACGGTCAGTACATATCGACAGAATACGTTCGTCAGTATATAATGATCATATCGTTGACGACCTATACAATTTGTTTGGAAAGTTGCAACGGTGTGGTGACGTGGATTTTTTTCAAACGATTTTACCGATGGAATGACCGAGGAATTCAATCGAGATAGCCGTACAGTGACATGGCACTTTCACCGTCGGAATCACCGACAGATACGTTCCGTCGATAAAAGCCATTATATACCCACTCTGCCGACACTCTCTTCCTCTGTTTCTCCTTCTTCTTCCCCTTCTTCTTTATCATCCCACCTCTCCCCTCCCAAACTACAGTCAACCACCCATCCCAACTCTCCACTCTTCTTAACACAAGCATTCAAATTTCTTATACTTTTGTACGTGGTCACAATATCTGTTCTTGTGGATTTTATCATTTTTTGTAAGTAAATCTATCCTTTTTAGTTTTAACATTTAAATGTGAATTTTATTGTTTTTTTAGTATATATATTTTGTTAACGTATTTGATTGTTATTTGTCAAAGAAACTTGTAGTATGAATGTATAATTTTGTAGTTGTTATAGTTTGTTTTAGATTTTGTCAAATTATATTTGTTTGTTAATTGTTGAAATTTTTTTTTAATTACACCGAATTAAATGTGTTGTGATGAAATAAATAATAGATTGTTTAACGGGTCTGTTTTAATTGTTATCAATTCTATTGTGAAGTTGTGATTTCCGTAAATTTATACATATATAAATTTGTATGTATGAACGTTGATAGTTGATAATTGATAATAAATATTTAACATAAGTGTTTTTTTAGTTTGTTGGATGATGTCGGGAAAAACCAATATTTTTGTTATGTTTTATAGAGGTTCAATAAAAGTCATGGATGATCGCTGATGGATGTATCGGGACTCACCTCAAGGATTGCGGAGGATGGATTATTGTAACGGTGTTCAAGGTTTTATTAATTTCGCAACATCTATCCCAAGAAATTTTACTGATGGCGGTATTAGGTGTCCATGCAGGAAGTGTAAAAATTTAAAGTTTCTGCATCAAGATGTCATAACGATGCATCTTCTAACCAAAGGGTTCATGGAGGATTACCTGTGTTGGTATGCATACAGAGAACTATTTGATCCTAATGAGAGCATGGAAGAACGGGTGGTTGGGTCAACTTCTAGTGCTAACAACATACATAAAGTTGGAAATGAGAACAGTAATCCTTATAGGAATATGGTTATGTATGCAATGAGAATGAGTGAAGGTAATGTCAGGGAATGTCCAATCGTAGAAGAAGAACATAATGCAGATGCAACAAGGTTTTTTGATCTGTTGAAAGATTCTAACGAACCATTATGGGATGGCTGCACGAACCACAGTAAATTATCGGCCATAGCACAGGTATTCACCATCAAGTCAGATCACGGGTTGAGTGAGGCCGGTTATAACAAGATTATTGAATAGACGAGAAGCATTTTACCTGAAGGGAACAGGCTGAAAGAGAACTTTTATGCCGCCAAGTCCATGATGAAACCCCTCGGTTTAGGATACCAGAAAATTGACATATGCCCTAACTTCTGCATGTTATACTACCTTGAAAATGCTGAGCTGACTGAGTGCATGACATGTGGGCATTCCCGTTATAAACCCAGAACTGGTAGAGGAAAGACTCTCGTGTCATATAAAAAGCTTAGATACTTCTCAATCACACCTAGACTGTAAAGGTTATTCATGTCACCAAGGACTGCTGAGCATATGACATGGCACCAATCACATCATGCGGTTGATGAAGTGATGGTGCATCCTTCTAACGGTGAAGCTTAGAAACACTTTAACAGTGTACATCCTCACTTTTTAGCTAAATCAAGGAACGTGCATCTTGGGTTGTGTACAGACAGATTCAACCCATTTGGGTCATTTGTTGCTCTTTATTCTTGTTGGCCGGTCATACTAACGGTTTATAACTTGCCACTGGGAATGTGTATGAGGCTGAAGTTCATGTTTTATCTATGGTCATACCAGGTCCGAGCAGTCCGGGGCGGAATATAGATGTTTGTTTTCATCCGTTGATTAATGAGTTGACACAGTTGTGGTCCTCTGGAGCTTTGACTTTTGACATCTCAAGGAAACAGAATTTTGTTATGAGAGTGGTTTTGATGTGGACTATCAATGATTTCCCAGCTTATGGAATGGTTTCTGGTTGGAGCACGCATGAAAAGCTAGTATGTCCATACTGTATGGAGAACAACAAGGCATTCATGCTAACAAACAGGGGTAAAGCTTCTTTTTTTTACTGTCACTGTCGTTTCTTGCCTCTGAATCACAGGTATAGATAGAACAGAAATGATTTCTTTGTTGGCAGAGTTGAAAAGGATGTTGCACCCCCGCGTCTTTCCAGTGAAGAATTGCTTGATGTTGTGTCAGAGTATGGTGACATTGTGTTTAGTCTCCAATCAGGTAAGTAAAAGTTTCCTAGTTTTGGTTTGACCCATAACTAGGTGAAGCGAAGTATCTTTTGGGAGCTTCCTTGTTGGAAGACCAATCTTCTCTGCTATGGCTATGACTCCTGCATCATGGAGGACAATTTACAAAGCTTGCAAATCCAATGCTGAGTCATGCACATTTCGAGGAACACATACATGCCTCTCCATCTTTTCTATCTTGGTAAAATCATAGTCATAGCTCAAAGCTACGCTTAATCCATCCTCACAATCAAAATCAAAAACTTGCTGCACACACTTATCAACTTGGTCATAGCATGTGATAGAATAAACATTGCTATTGGGATATTTCATTGCATCATGAAAATTAAATTCAATCTTTTCATCTCCTACTTCCATAGACAAAGTATCCTTACCACAATTAATCTTTGTATTGGCAGTTTTCAAGAATGGTCTCCCAAATAATATAGGAGTGTTGTTTAATGAATCACAAGAATCATGTTCCATATCAAGAATATAAAAGTCGCATGGAATGACCAAACTATCAATCTTGACTAGGACATCTTCTATCACACCAAGTGGGTAAACAAAACTACGATCCACAAGTTGTATTACAATGCTAGTTTTATTCAAAGGCTCAAGACTAAAAGAATCATAAACATGTTTGGGCATAACACTAATAGATGCACCTAAATCACACAAGGCCCTTTTGAAACTAGCATTACCAATAACACATGGGATAGTAAACGCACCTGGGTCTTTTTGCTTCAAAGGAATATTCTTTTGAACAATAGCAGATACTACTTCACCCATACTTACCATTTCATGACCTTTCAGTTTGAAAGCTCTCTTGGTGGTACACAACTCCTTCAAGAATTTGGCATACTTAGGAATTTGCTTGATAACATCAAGCAAAGGAATG
>Ga0325400_1002795_pt1 | contig 15512 bp, 5 predicted proteins | sample PopdelMetagenome_2_FD_205662 | JGI IMG/M metagenome (GOLD analysis project Ga0325400, IMG submission 205662) | Populus deltoides microbial communities from Bellville, Georgia, United States - Xylem-PdKOR-R1 | ecosystem: Host-associated > Plants > Phyllosphere > Stem > Wood/Secondary xylem... | reverse complement strand
AGGTTTTATTAGTGAAGAAGATAAGCGCGCAGTTAGCAAAGAAGAACAGAAGTCCATTGAAGTGAAGCTTTCACTGAAACTCTTCACACATGAGCTCACCATTTTCTTCGACAAAAGTGCTTCGTTTCTGTTGTTTACTGTATTCTAACATCACATGTTGTCCTTGGCAAGTACATTTTACTCCATTTATTTATTCTACACCTTTTTTTAAAGCATCGAAATCGATGTTTTTTACTCCGTTTATTTACATAAAAGTAATTTTAAAAAAAAATTTAAGAATATAAATTATTTTTTTAATGTTTGGTAATGTTATATAAAATAAATTAAAAATATTTTTTAATGTTTTGTTATATTATAAAAAATAAACTGAAAAATAACTTATAATGTTTTATTTTTTTTCAAATTTATTAAAATAATAAGAAATAAATTTTACAAATTAAAAAATTGAATGAGAATGAAATTAAAAAAATTTTAATATCATAAATTATTTTAAATAAAATAAATAATAATTAAAATAATAGAGATGAAATCTAATATATAAAAAAATTGAAAGATGATAAAATTAAAATAATAATAATAATAATTTTATAAATTATTTTTTAAAATATTTTTTATCTTAAAAATATTAAATTAATATTTTTATAATTTTTATATATTAAATCTAAAAAATATTATTTTAATTAAAAAAATACTTTCGCCATGTTACAAAAAAAAAAAAAAACTCAACGTAACAACCAATCAAATCGAAACCTAAAATCAATGCCAAACAACGCAATTAATATACCCAAAGAAAAAATTCCAAGGCAGGACCTCATTTATTGCAAAATAAAAAATAAAAAATAAAAAATCACATGATCAATTAAAAATATAAATAGAAGGAAAAAAACGAGGAGAAACAATGTGACGACTGATATAAAAGCCGCGAGGACAGTACATGTTTTGTAAAGGAAAGTGTTTTCCTTGAAATAAGAAAAGAAAAACACTTTCCTTACATAAAATAAATTTTTTTATTGACCGAAATTTAGTTTTTTTAACCAACTTTCTTTATGTTTATCAAATATAAAAAAATAAAAAAATAATAATTTCCAAAAAAATGAATTCCTAGAACAGACAAGGCATTATTTGTTGTCATTTTTTTTAATACTCGAAATCGATAAATAGATAGGCATGATTTTAGCATGTATGTTTTATATATATATATATTAAATTTAGATCATTGAGTTTATTGATTGTTTATAATTTACTAGGCCTGGCGCTACACACAAGTTAGAGCAAACAAAAACTATAGCATTAAAAAAAAAATATCAGTGACATGTCTTATAAAAAAATATAAATTTTAACTCTAAATTAAATAATATTTTTATTTAATATCAAGAAGGAAAAACATTTGGTCTATCTAGGATAACATGGATTGACCTTTGAAATTTACAAGGATCATATTGAAAAAAATAAAATGAAAAACTCAATAATGAATTAATTCAATATTAAAAAATAAAATTAATAAAAAATAACATTTAATTGAAAAAAATAAGTAAACTTAAGTTAACCAAGTAAACTCGTGATGCAAGTCGTACACATTATCAGATTCAGTAAATTTTTATCCCAAATATTATTTTTTATTTAATAATATAATAATAAAACACATGACATTTTTTTAGTATGAAACAACATATTTTCTAAAAGTAAAAAAAAAAAAGATAATAGGCACCTGGAGTTGAGATAATAAAGGTAGATTATTGATAGTAAATAGTGAAATGACTTTTAGGTTTCAGTTAAATAAATAAAAAGACCATCAATAATGAAAGATGAAATTGATTTTTTTTTAAAAAAATAATAGACAAATAAGGAATTAAACAAAAAAAACAAATAGTAGCTCATATATTATGGATTAACTCATTAAACTCGTTACCAAATAATAAAATCAATCAGTTCAATGATTTGTTTTTCTTTAAAACAAAACATAAAATAAAAAAAAAAAAGCCTAGATTGCTTGGCCCGAGCATCAAAACAAAACAACCCAGGCATGTGGGCTTTCTAGCCAAACTCGCACACCCGAGCTTATTTTGTTTTTCATTAATATTTTTTAAAGAAATGGATGACCCTTATATTTAAAAAAAAAAATTAATAGACAACACATTTTCTTTCTATAAATTCCAGTGACAAGGGGCTATAAATTACTTGATATAAATAAAATATATTTATTAAAATATTTATAGCATGCTAAAGTCCTTATTGGTCAATAACAATAAAATTTAACCAAATATTATTTAATTACTTTAACTATTAATAAACATAATATATTAAAATAATATTTTTTAAAAATATATTTAATTTAAAAATATATTAAAATATTTTTTAGATTATTTTTACTTTTAATATATTAAAATTGTAATTTTTTTATTAATTTAATTAAAAAAAAAACATTCATGGTAGTTATCAAAGGAATCATTCAATAGCAAGTCGCAGGGCATCAAGGCAAATACGAAACAGTCCCAAGACAATAGCTATCCCATAGCTATTAAATTCAGACTAATTTGAAGGATCAACTCAAGATCTGGTGACTGAAGTAGAATGAATGAGGTAAAAGATCAGGATAGTCAAAATTTGATTGATGGAGTTTTTTTTTTTTTTTGTAAATACATTTTTTCTCCTAGTTAGAGATTTATATTTTTTTAGTTGATTATTAATTTTTTTTCAAAGTTTACTATATAAATACTAGAAGAATGTTTTATTTTTTTAATGTGGGATTTGAAGTCTTTAATATATATATTCCTTGTTCACAAGAAAAAAATTATTTGTTCAATGTGGAATTTGAAGCCCTTTAGTATAAATATTCTATGTTCACAAGAAAAAAAAGTTATGTTTTTTCAATATAAAATAAAAAAATCTTTTTGATTTAAATACTTTAACTCAAAGATTCAACTTAAAAGTATAACATACTAACATAATATATTTTCAATTACAATAAAAAATATTTTAAAATAATCTTTTAAACTTCATTATTTATAACATGTATAGCCTATATTCACATGAATTGTTTCTTAATTTTTTTCATATGAAATATTAAAACCTCAAATATTTTTTTTTAATTTTTTTCAGGTTGACCCGGGTCAACCCGTGTAAGCCGAGACCTAGATCCTTGGCCGGGTCAATTCCCTATTTGGGTTTGATAACTATGAGCTATACCAGAGTTTGTATAGCCTTGCTTTTTTTTATTTTAAAAGTATTTTTTTAAAAAAAAATAAATTTTTTTATTTGCTTTAAATTAATATTTTTTTATGTTTTCATATCATTTTAATGCATTGATGTCAAAAATAATTTTTTAAAAATAAAAAATATTATTTTAAAGTATTTCCTAGTTAAATAAACTTTAAAAAACAACCACAATATCACTCCCAAACACCCCCATAAGTCATCAACAAATTTCTTGATCTGTCTTTTTTCTTGCCTTGCCAGGGAGAATTGGGAGCAGTGTTTGAGGTGTATCCTTGAATTCTTCCTCGGCATGAATTGATTTTGACATCCACACTGCAGGCTTGTTTTGGTGTGGTCTGCTTGCAAACTTTCTACACAGGTAAATCTCTTGATGGACTGTTCATCTATTTTGTGAGGGAAGGCAGCTTTCCTTCGAAACATTTCAACACCGAAGGCTCTTTTCCTTTTCAGGATTAATGTGCTCGTACAGTCGCCGTGGATATTTCAGATCAGTGCCCCTGTCAGTAACTCACTGATACTGTTCGTGTACAGTATCAGGAGCAAAAAAGAGTATCTTTTTCGCACTTGGCGAACACATCCCCTCAGGTGGAAAAGGCATTGATGGAAAAAGTTGCTCTGAAGTGCATTGCTCACTGCTATTTATAGAGATGTACCTCGAGAATGCAAGTTAGCATTTTTAAAATCTGAAATTATTTTTTTTTATTTTTTGAATTATTTTGATATATTAATATTAAAAATAATTTTTAAAAAATAAAAAATATTATCTTAATATATTTTAAAAAAAACAATTTATTTAAACACCCCTTGTCTACAGTATCCACGTAGTATTTTTCCATCCTGTTTAGAGTTTTTTTTTTTTTTTTTTGTTAATTTTTCACTGGACAGGATGTGCCTTTGATACAAAAAGAAAAGGAGAAGATGCGCCGTGGTGCCCAGAAAGCAATAAATGGTTCAACAAATGGATTAAAATTCATAAGTTGATATTGCTGTGTTGAATAATTAACGACTGAATATCACCATGTTTTTTGTTCACCCAATATCAAGATTTGTCACTCCTGTAAAATGAAAAGTTGACACAAGCAAAGAAGCTTGTTTACACATGGTACGTACATATCATATGCAATGTCAATTTCCCTACTATCTCCCCCCTTTCAGACATGGAACGGCAGCGGCCCGACATGTTCGACAAGATAAATAAACTGACTCGGCTTCAATCTCTCTCTCCCTGCTTCTGGCTTGCCTGTTTGATAATTACATGATGGAGCAAGAAGGGTCCTGATGGGGGTGAATCGGATAGATATAGGTCTGAGGCATGACTCCAACATACCCGGGCCAATCAACCGGCTGCACTGGTTGCTCTACTTTGTCGTCATCATTCCCTTCTCCCACAGCTGTTACACTTGCTAACTCTGCGTAGCCTACTTTCTTTCTCAGCAAATTTGTAAGTTGTACTGCATCAACTCCATCGCCTACCACCTCTATCTGGCTCTTATCTTCCCCACCTAAACCAGCAGATTCAACACCTACAGAATCACAAAAGGATATATAAACCCGTCAACAAATTGATCATCTGAATTTTCCCACAAATGCATGGTTTCTATTAGGTATTCCGATTCTTAAACTTGTGTGCATGGAAGGTTTGGTTCACCTGAAAGCCCAACTGCAATTTGCAAGGCTTTGGAGCGGGACTTCGGTCCCTTCCCCGTCACCTTGATCACTATCTTTTGCTGCACTAATTTAGCATATTAATCATTAACAAGAAAGTAATATACATAATATTTTTACGAACAAGCTACTAATATACTTGTGTTCTGATCGCAAATTCATACCTTCATGGTCTTGGTTGTTGGAAAGATGGTGATATGTAGGGAATGAGGAGCTCTTTACAGTCCAGGAGACACCAAAAGTGATGGTTCTGGTCTTTTGGGGAGGTTTTGAAGAAACAGAGGAGGGAGTAAATTAATGCTCAAGTTGTTTGAAGATGGAAATCTGGGAGGCAGTTCTTGCTATTTATATAGGAGTGCATGGGCTAGCTAGAGAGTATGCTTGAGGAGATTTCTGTGCAAGTTCTCAAGGAATCTCTGATTCCGATTCGCTCTTCTTTCGGCTGACAAAGTAAACACACGGCATTTCGTTAATTTGGGGTCCTGCTTATCAATGACCTAGCTCAGATCAAGACCTAATTAATTTTAATCACCAAATAAAAGAAAAGAAAAGAAAAGAAAAGAAAAGAAAAGAAACAAGACAAGTTGGCTAGATTTGTGTGGGATATTAGAAAAGACCGCTAAAGTGTTTTTATTTAAAAATAAATTAAAATAATAATATTATTTTTATTTTAAAATTACTAAAAAATCTAATTTAAAATAAAGAAGATTATTTAAAAAAATATTTTTAAACGCAAAAATAAGCAATCCTTCTAATCTCCATACAAGGCTTGTGTTTGCAATTAGAGAGTAAAAACAAGTTGATGGTTTTTTCTTTTTTTAATTTGTAAAACACGAATCCTGCTTATAATTAATCTCGGCAGTAAATATTTTCAAAACCAAGTTGTGGCATGTCATAGTTCGCGTTGCTCTCGGCCGAATTATTTTAGTTGATGAAAGAAAAGGAAGAAACGGATCCACAGTTCATCTTGCACGCAATACCGAGGAAAGAGTCTGCAAACCAAATCGATTTTTAGTCTTTAATAACACTTAATTACTCCTAAAAGGGGCCAGGGAAAACGAGAACGCTGAAAAATCAACAGCAAAGTTCAGAAAAATGGAGTGCAGCAATAGCAGAGCAGAGTTACATCCAGATTAGGTGGCTATCATCATCAACCTCTCTCTTTCCCGTCGTGCTTGGTAAAAGAATAAGAAGAATATAGGAGTAACTAACTGTATTTGATAAAAAGCTGTGTACGGGTGACTTTTTCTGAAAAGAAACAGGAGCAGGTAAGGGGCAAATTAGCCAATTTAATACATCGAACCCCTCTTCTTGTAAAGACGACTTATTAGTCTTTGTATTATATATCATCGTCATGCATGCATTACGGGTCAAATGAATTATTATTTTTAATATATAACAAAATTATCAAGTTATTGTTGACATTTTTCTAGTATAAGAAAATTAAAACGAAGGTTCATTCAATGAGATATAATTAATTTAATAAGTTTAAAGATAACTCGTTTGAACTACTAGTAAAAATATTATTTGATTTATAAATATTTAAGATATTTATTTTTAAATATTAAAACAACAATATATTAAATTGATCTGGGTAAACCCGAGCTCATCTGCTAAATCCGCAACCTGGATTGTGAGACCATAATAACCATGTATAAAACAAATCAAAATAAATTATGAAACTCAATTGCTAAAAAACTCAATGTTAAAGAATGAAATTGAAAAAAAATTAAAAGTAAAAATAAATGATTTGAGTTAACCTGTGACCTGGGTCGTGAGATCAGATAATCTCATGGAAAGTAAACAAAAAAAAAACTTTAGTCAATCCGGGTTAACTTGCTAATCTCATGACCAAGGTCATGAGACCGTGACAACCTCATTGAAAACAAATCAAAAACAAATTATAAAACCCAGTTTTTAAAAAACTCATTGTTAAAGGTTAAAATAAATAAACAAATTCAATCTAAAAACAGGATACAATAAAACTACTCAAGTTATAAAACCAGGATAACCTTATAAAAGACAAATAAAAATAAATCTTGAAGTATAATTCATAATCAACTTCATGTTGAATGATTAAAATAAAAAAAATACCAATTAAATAAAGTAAAAAAAAAAATAGAGTCAACTCGTTAAACCCGTAACATGAGTCATGATACCGAAATAACTTTATAGAAAGTAAACTAAAATAAATCATGAAACCTGATTCTCAATCAACTCAATGTTGAAGGTTTTAAGAAAAAAAAGTCAATTAAAAAAAGACAAAAAAACTCGAGTCAATCAAGTTAACCAAACAAACTCATGGTATAGGTTATGAGATTGAGCTAAATCGAGCTAATAATTTATAAAGCAAACCATAATAGATTACGAAATCCAATCTCCAATAAACTAAATGTTGAAGTATAAAATTAAGAAAATAAATATAGATTTAAGTGGTGTTTGTTTACCCGGAAAGTGGTTTTCTGGAAACCATTTTCCAAACTTTACCGTGTTTGTTTGTCATTAGAAAAGTTCATCAACGAAAAACGCTTTCCAGCCAAAGAAAAATTTAGTTTGATTTTCAGGAAAGTGTTTTCCTTTTATTTTGGGCAGAAAACACTTTTCAGAAGTTGTGAAAAATTTAGAAATTTCATATTATTTGTTGATTACATCAAATTTTGTCCTCAAACTTTTGATTGATATATATTTTGTTTAAATCTTTTTTTTTATTTTATCCCTTAAAATTTGATTTTTATATTAACTTAATTTGGTTTTCATTTTTATAATTGTTATTTGCTTTTCTCTTATCATTTTTTTAATTGAATTTTTTTAGCTATTAAATTTGGTCCTCATTCTTTTAATTGTTACTTATTTTATTTGAAATAATTTATGAAATTGTTATTATTATTATTTTAATTTCATCATCTTTTAATTTTTTTATTTGTTAGATTTGATCTCCATTATTTTGATTATTATTTATTTTATTTGAGATAATTTATAAAATTAGATTTTTTTTTTCAATTTCATTCTCATTCAACGTTTTAATTTGTAAGATTTGTTTCTCATTATTTTAATAAACTTGAAAAAAATAAAATATTAATAAACTATTTTCCAGCTCATTTTCCATAACATAACCAAACATTAGAAAGTGTTTTCCAACTTATTTTTCATGACACTACCAAACATCGGAATATAATTCACTTCCAGGAATTCACTTTAAAAAAATCACTTTTCAAAAAAAAAACTATTTTCCATTAAACAAATGGGATCTTAGAAAAGAAAAGAAAAAACAAAGTCAAAGAAAAAAAACACTATTGAAATGAATAAAATTTTGTGATGCAGTGCATAGTAAAAACACTTTCTCTTTTAGTTTATACTATTAACTATTTGACCCATGTTCCTGTGTGATTTGATTTTTTTTATAAAATAATGAACATGGAAGCTTTTCTAATGTGTTTTTTATATAAAAAATCAAAAGTGGAAATAGAAAATAATATGTATACATCTAATAAAATAAATTAAGAACTATGTGTGTTAATAAATAAATAAATAAAAAGTCTTTCACAATAAATAGAGATGAAAATTAAAAAAAATTAAGAGTCGGTTATAGACCAAGATATTCAACTTCGCAACTTGAATCTTTGACACGATTGGGTTTAACAACTTTATTCACAAAAAACAATTTTTTATTTAACTAGACGATAATAAAAATGGAGACACATGCAATTGATTAAATAAAATAAAAGACAAAAAAAATATTATGCAAGGTTACACATCTAAAAAATATTATCTGAAAATAAATATTTTTAATTTGTTGAAATAAATTTCATTATAAAAAACATAATAAAATAAATGAATTAGAACAATCTCTCATAAAATTAAATGCATATAAAATAATTAAAAATAATGGTTGTTTAAAAGAGGCTAGATAAAAAAAATTAAAAGAGAGGAGCATTAATTTAAATATAAATTTTAAAATTATTTTTAAAAAATACATATAAAAAGACATTAATTTTTTTTTCAAAAGAGAAAAGGCCGGACACTGCAGGGTATGACAAGCCAAGACAACGCGCTTGACCCATACACTAAGGGCCCGCACCTGCAAGAGGAGGCTCGTTTTCTTAGCCCTCATTTTTTTTTTTTATTCTAGATGATGTGGAGAACATGTTGTCCCCCCAATTTTCTTTTTTTAAAATAAGTCAGACGACATGTCGTCTAATATTACCCAGTTTTCGGCCACCACAATGGCCATAAAATCAGGGCATATGTTTCTTCAACCAAAAAACTGATTTTTCAACTCATTGTCTACCTAAGACACCTAGAAAACATCTTAGGCAACTTGATAAACTTACTCATGCCTTTAAAAAAACCAAAAAACCATCCCGAAACTCAAAATCAACCCAAAGTCAAAAATCTTACCAAGTTCATATATGTGTTTTAGGTAATTTCAAGGTAAAAAACACCTATTGTGAACTCGCCTCATAAAATGGAACAATTCGACACTAATATCAAATGTTTTTGCGGCCAAATTCGATGAAATGAAAACTCTCTCTCTCTAGTGTTGAATTCTAGCATCTTTCTCTTACCTATCTCAAACTAGGAACAAAAAAATAACAAAAATAAAGTTTGAGATCAAAATTGATTTTGCCCTTAAATTTTGAAAACTAAAGGGATCTAATATTTATAATTTTGAAAGTATGAGGACTATAATAAATATTTTACCCAAGCTTTATTAAAGCTACCCATTTCCTTCGTGTTTCTCAATTTGGTTCCTCATCTTTTGATACCACATTTCCCTAATAAATTGGCCTGTAATTTGGTTCAATAAAGGCCAAACTAAAAAAAAAAAAGTTGTGTGAATAGTCTATCTATAGTACCAAGTGAGGGGATCCACAATGCATTTTGCACAATGTATTCATCGTGCATTTTAGATTTATGGTTAATAATAATAATTTTATTTCGAAATGTGATTGGATATATTTGTGAGAAAAGATTCCCTTCTCGTGGGTTGAGTATCCACCTAGTCAAACTTGGCCCATGTTGTTCCTATCCTGCTTAAGCTATTATAGCTACCTAGGAGGAAGGCATGGGGTAATCATTTAAAGGTGATGGATCCACTAAGCACATATAATCGAATATATCAGGATATCTCTCTCTTTATAGTGTCTAATGTGAGAGAGGAAGTCCATAACTTGAACTTAAATTACAATTTTTTCATAATAGATACATCATTAATGCATTAAATCATGAACACATGGTAATGATCTCCCAAAAAATCAAAGTAGCATAGGAGCAAAGCTTATATATTGGATAATTAATTAATTTTTTGGTTTTAACAATCTGATTCATTCTCTATTAACCAAGATGACTGATAGCTTGTACCTGATAGATCAAAGTGGTTGGTAGTTGATACTTACAAAAGATCTTCTCTGGTAGATGTAGGGACTCTCAGACATTTAGGTAAGTATCTTTTTAAAGAGAAAAAATACAATGATATTTTAGAGAGATGAACTTTGAAAATATATATGTTAAAAAAGTTGAGAATGAAGAGATTATGAACCTAGAGCTTGAAGGATTCATGGGGTATTTATAGCTCATGAGCCTTGTGCTTTTATAAAGAAGAAGAGCAGAAGAGTCACTTCATCCTATTGATATTTTAAGTTATATTTCACTCGTAATAAAACGTATTGGATTGGTTAGATCCAGGTAGCATTTAAAACCATTCTTTTGAGCCGTTTGGGGTTTTGAGCGTGATAACTTTAAATCCATCACTTAGATAAAAAGACTCCTTGAAAAACAAATGTTTACATTATTTTAGATGTTAAATTAGCCTATATTGCCACCATAATATATATATATATATATATGTTAAATTCTAATATATTTAGATGATAAGAGAATGCATTTTAAAATAAGTAATGATACCTAACTTATATAAAATAAATTTAAGATATTAAAATAAAATACTAACATATTAAAAAATATTGAACACCCAATTTTGCTAATTATATACTTTTGATAACGATTAATCTGTATAAGAAAACAATTATGTTGAAATCAAAAGCTTTGTTTGAAAGGAATACTCATGCAACTAATTTTAATTTTAATCAAAATACTAACTTATCTAACTTTTATATTATCAAATTAAAAAAAGTCTCATGTATCCTACATGGTGATGATCTTTCAAAATTCAAGATTGTTAGAAATATTGTTTTTTGATGGTTGAATTATGGATTAATCAAGTATCCTTGTAATTACTTCCATTCTCCATGGTAAATTAAGGTGATAGCTTGATGTGATGCTCATCATACCTATACAACAATCCCGTGTTGGTAGATTTAGAGACCCTTCAAATACCGAAATCAATATTTTTATAGAGGAAAAGTATAATAAATATGGAAGATAATATTAAATTATAAGAATAAAGGTTTTTATATATATATAAGATTAATATTATATGAAAATGGTTTATATCTACTGAGAATATAAATTTTGTGAACTTTTTTCCTGAATAGTTCAAAGGGTATTTATAGCATATGAATCTTGTTTTTTGCTTAAGTGAAGGAGCTGAAGAGACATTTAGCTTTTATAGCGTTAGTAAAAGATAAATACCATTTATCGTTAAATATATATGACATAAATATTAAGGAAGGTCAAAAGTGGTTGGGCTTAGGCCAAAGAGTTTGGCTCAACAAGGATTAAGACGTACATTGAGCCTAATAATATTTAGATGTGCTCTCTAGCTTAAACATGAAGCCTGGGCCCACATTGTATTAGGTATAAACCCAACTCTTAGGCTTGACCGTAACATTATAGCCCACAAGTTGTTGGGCAGATTGTTTAGTGTCTGGGCTTGGGGCGAAGTGTTGGACACACACCCAACACTTTTCCCAACACTTGTTTAAGCCCAAAAGATGTTGGGTGCGGATGGCTTTGGATGTCACTTCTAAGCCTATAAGGCACTCAGTTTGGATTATAATTATAATTGGGGTTTAAATCATGTTTTCAAAGTCATAATAGAGCTAATCAAAAATATTTTTCTAAGAAATATATTATTATTATTTTAAATACTAAATCATGTTTTCAAAGCCCATAATGTACTGGCTAACCAAAAATATTTTTCCAAGAAATACATTATTATTATATAAAATATTAATAAATTCCGGTTAATCATGTGTCAACATCAAAATTAAAAACTATAAAAAAGATAAATTCCTAAAGATTATCAAAAACTGAAAAATTAATGCACACACTAGTCGAACACCCCGCTGGCTGCATGCGGGTTAACACCCAATAAATAAATAACTTATACATAATAAAATAAATATTATTACATAATTAGTATCATCCTTTTCTAAGGTAGAAACCGTACCCAACTATTAAATAAATTCTAACATTTGTAATAAAAAATAACTAAATGTAATAAAAAATGACATTATCTGCAGGATAATTTTCTAGGAGGCAAAACTAGAATAATTTCAAATCATAGAAAAACATTTAAAAAAAGCTCACATTTACGTTACTCTAGATTTCAAAATTAATTCCAACGTAATCGAACCAGTTGCATGAGCATGAAGAGTACTGGTGGTAAAGATGATATATTATCCTAACAAAACATAAACCAACTGCTATGCAATTTCTTCTGTTTACGCTTTTTGGAAATCTAATTAGGAAGCCACTAGCTATTTGTTTTCTCGTCAGGAATCCACCGGATTTTGGCATCTCAACTCCTTATTATATTCTTGAACGACAACTTATAATACTGTAGGTTCTTGTTTATTTGTCTGATTTCAAAAATCCTTTCTCTTTCAGCATTACAGTGTTAATTCACCCGAGGCAAGGAACGGCGAGCCTTTATACACTGGCTTGATGTCCTGCTTTCTGAGGGCTTAATTATTTCTTGCTGCCATTCGTATGAGATCAAGGCTTAACTAGCTGTTATTTGAGCCCTTTTACAGCTATTTGTTCTTCAATTAGGAATCCCTTATCTAAAAAGGAAAATCTGTTCATCAAGTCGGGAAGATTCGGTCAAATGGTTTCAAGTTCGTATTTTGGTGACCAGATCTTATTCCAACTCACTCCCACTCATCTCATCTTTAATGTTTTGCTATAATCTAGGAATAATTTTATCATATCTGTTCCAAAGTCGTATAAAAAATCTCCTCGTTGATATATTTAATTAATTACATCATTAGGTGTTTATATCAATGAAAAATAAATAAATAAAAAAAGTTGGCAACTCTCAACAGTTCATGGAAGTTTTTGTCCTTGTTTTATACACGTAAAAATCAAAAGAAAACTTTTTTTTAATTAAACAAAAAGAAATCTTATTAATTATATTTGAGTTCGAATAAGGGTAGAATATTGACTATACAACACCTCAGTGTATGACATTCAGTTAACTTACAACAGACATCCTTGATTTTCTAATATGTATATATACATACAATCCTGCCGGTTCATGCAATACACTGTATGTGCTGATAGCAAACACTTGAAGAGAGGGGGAGACAGAACAATAGAGAGAAAGAGATGGCAGGGGGGCCTTTGCAGATGGAGCAGCCCTAAAGAGGGCTCATCTCTACAAGTATAAAACTACTAGTTATTTCATCCTTGCTTGCCTTTTTGCAGCTATGGGAGGATCCCTTTCTTGAGCATGATCTTGGTGTATCTGGTGAGTATTTATCTTTGGCTTCTTATGTCTCGTGATCCATATATATATATATATATATATATATATATATATATATGTTTTAAGCATATATATCCACGTTAATTTAAGCATTCAATATGCTGACATCGAATGTTTGCATTGCACATCGGTTCATCTTCAAGAATAACTCACTTTAAACTTGTTTCTAGATGATATATTATCATGAAACTTAACATGAAAATTGGTGGTTCCAGGTGGAGCGACTTCCATGGACGATTTCTTAAAAAAATTCTCCCCAGGAGTATGAAAGGAAGCAGCGTCATCTCCACGAGACGGATTGCTGCAAATATGACAACCAGATACTTACACTATTCACGTCTTCATTGTACTTTGGGGCCCTTGTTTTCACGTTTTTAGCATCCTTCATGACCAGAAGTAAAGGCCGGAGTGCAAGCATACTTTGTGGATCAATAAGCTTCTTCTCTGGAGCTGTTATCAATGCATGTGCAATGAATATTGCAATGCTGATCATAGGACGGTTACTTCTAGGTGTAGGCCTTGGATTCAGCAACCAGGTATGCTCAATGATCCCTAAGCCAAAAGTATTTTGTTTACAGCATTTTTTTCCTAATTGTACAGGCAGTCCCCTTGTTTCTCACTACTAAAAACAGGGGTATTAGCATCTCAATTTAGCAATGGAATTGTCCGTTGCTATATTCAGTAACAGATTTATAACGAATTAAATATATATTATTTTTTTTAATATTAGTAACAGAATTTAACAACGGAAAATCCGTTGCTAAAAACAATGTAAAATTTATAATGAATAATCCGTTGCTAATTAAAAAAATAATTATTTAAATTTTAATATAAAACCAAAATAAAAAAGATCGTTGATTACTTTTGATAAGAAAAAATCTCAACCGTCTAATGTTTTTACACCTGCAGGACTCCCCCCACACTACACCCTTAGAAACGTAAAAGAACAACAAAATCAGCAGCTGAAAATTAATTACCTTCCCATCTTCTTCGTCCCTAATAACACACTTAGCTGTAGAAAAATCACCCTCTCTTTATTAATTTGATTTTCTTTTGTCCCAAACTTTTCATCTTCTCATTCGTTTTCAACATCACTAATGTTTTTTCTTCATCTTCTTCTCCTTCATCTTAACAGTTTCAATCTTTATCTGTAAACCACCAAAATCACAAACCCATGGCAACATCGAACCAGACCCAGCATAATCACCAATGAACATCCTAATTTACCCTTTCTCTCTGTAAACGTGGTGGGTTTTGCAGTATTTTCTTCATTAATTCAGGTAATTAATTTAGGATTTATATTTTTCTCTGTTGAAATCTAACTTACCCTAAAACGTTTTAATCTAAATTTTTCAATCTCAGGTGTTATTCTGTCTTGTAGATTCATACCGTTCACCTATAACTCAAGAACACAGGTACTAATTTTTTTTATCGATACTTTGAATAATGGTTTTATGCTATTAATTCGATAATATAAGGGTTATGAAATGTTTTTACCATAATCTATAACCTAATTATGCATGTTTAATTGAAAATTTATGAAAACCCCAAATTTAATTTTTAGGGTTACAGTTCATAAATTGAGCGATTTTAGGCAATTGGAAAAATGTTGGCAATTCATGCGTCTGGAAGAGAGTGATTGATGGAAATTATGCATCAGTTCAATTTCTTCACTTTCACATAGGTGTTTCATGTTATAACTTGCTATCATTCCGGTTCAACCTTTTAACTTGTGGTGTTCTACTTTTATAAATTTTAAGTGTTACAGGAATGTATGGATGCTGTTAAAATCTAGATAGTCTAGCAACTAGTTAACTTGTGATGCTCTGTTTTTGTAGCAGTCCAAGTTTTTCTTTTTTTCTTGCTGTGAATATTTGATTGAGCATGCACTACACTGTTTGTTGCGCTACGTGTGGTAATTATCATATCAACATCATACACAGTGCTATCAGTTGTTTAT
>Ga0325400_1002794_pt1 | contig 15518 bp, 11 predicted proteins | sample PopdelMetagenome_2_FD_205662 | JGI IMG/M metagenome (GOLD analysis project Ga0325400, IMG submission 205662) | Populus deltoides microbial communities from Bellville, Georgia, United States - Xylem-PdKOR-R1 | ecosystem: Host-associated > Plants > Phyllosphere > Stem > Wood/Secondary xylem... | reverse complement strand
TGCTTTTATATAACCAATAAAAATCCTCGACCTCTGTCCAAACAAATGAAAGGGCCAGCGTTAATTAGACATTGAAACTGAAAGCACTCTACAAATTGCAGAGTAATTTGGTCTCCGGTTTGGCAAATCTGAGTTTTTTTTTTCCGAGTAGGACTGCACACGTATATTGTCTAAATTTTCAAACACATGCATGATATTTCTTTGGGAGCACTGACTAATTAAAACAAAGCAATCTCGTGACTTATAAATACTTTCCAATATATCATAGATGAAACAAGAAACTTTATACTGTCACTGACAGTTTTTCATCCTGTGAACTGTTTTTGTATATGGTATTTTACCCTGGAGTGTCTATATTTTATTTTATTTATTTATTATCATGAGGGATTCAGGTTTATGTTTTTCAGATATAAATCGAAAGAATTTGGATATATGAATAGCAATTTCGTACGTCTTGGCTAGCTGCCGTTTGAAACAGAACTACTCTTAAGTTTCTTTATTATTATTATTATTTTAATATTCTGGGAATATTTATAAGCTTCTTTTGTCTTCATGCATTGTTTATTGGATAACATAATATTATATGGATATGGAAGTTTATACGTAGATATACGGCGGATAAGATATGATACAATATCTCTCATCATGGATGCTGCAATGCTCTACTTGAGCTTTGCAAGTTAAAAAATTTAATTTCAGCCTTCGAGTTTCCAAATAGTTCCAATATGTGTCCCTTCATTTTAAATGGCTAATGTCAAGTACTATTCATTTTATGTTGAGATTTTTTTAATTTTTAAAGGATTTTTGTGGAGCGATATCGTGCATATATATGATCTTTTTTTTGTGGGGAGATGTAAATAATAATAATAATAATAATAATATGCTAGAAAAAAAACTAGAATTCTTTTAGTTACCACATGTGGCAAAGGGAACATGTTGAAACTCTTGAAAAATATATCATCAGTATTGAAAATCTTAAAACTATAAGGATCCAAATGAATATTGTTGATTCTATAGGGACTAAAATATACTGTTTTTATTATTTTTCCTTGCATTTTGTGATTCCCTGGACCAGAAGCATGTGCATAGGAGAATAATTACTTAGCTAATCATATCCCAATTGAATTAAGCTCTATAATCCATTATTAAGTTAATTATTCCTTTGAATTTGGCATGGTTCAACCACCAGATTATAGGATAAGAGAGAAATAGAGCACCAAATAAAGGTATCCCTCCTAATAATTGTAATGACGACATCCTATAACTAACTGCGATTTCTGATGTTACGCCATAACCATAGCTCGAATAATTGGTGGATTCATCAATATATTCAATATCTCATTATCAGCTACGTAAACACCTAATTAATATATGGATTACTTTAAAAAAAAAAAAAACACTGTTATGGGGAGTAAGACATGCAGGAAGCTAAATACTAAATATAGTTCTGTATTTGAATTGGAATTTTTATTTCGGGCTTCAAGATTGGCTTCCACACAAGACAATAACGGGTGGCGATTAGATTCCACGAGTTTAGTCGTGTCTATATACTGGCGTTATGTTGTCCAAATAAAAATTGATTATGGAATCTATCCTCGTACAATGAACTATAATATTTAGATCAGAGATTAATTAATTAGATGCATTGTTAAGGTTTGCCTGGGTGTTGTTTGGATATTAAATATGCCACGCCTCTATGAAATGTTAAATTCACTTGACACTATGAGGAGTCAAGGAAGAAATAAGCTTAATTTTTACTCGGAGAAAACATGTCTCGGCACGACTTTTTAAAAGCCAAAAACCGCTGTGGATTGGAGAGAGATCATATATCCGCTTGCTTCCAGCTAGCTTTTCAAACTAATATCTGGACTGCACAACTATTAAACAAAAAGAGGAGTGCAGAAAGTCTGTGTATACATAGCAAAATGGAGGGGGCAATGTATCATGGATAGATAGTAGTTAAATCAGGAGGACTTTGAGCAAACCCAAATTCCAAAAGGTAAGAAATTATGTATTTTAATGGCCCCTCTTTTTCAACTACTTCAAGTATGAGTCTTGACACCCCATTTAGAGAAGGTCGTCCTTCGACGTCTTTGACACGAACAACACTAAGATTTGAACCGAGCTTATCTTTCTATTGAGCTTGTAGTTTGATCAGTAATTAATCCAAACATTCCCCTGGCGTGCAACAAAAGAAAATAAAACATAAAAATTTTGAAGGAAAAAACAAAAAAAAAGAGAAAAAGAGAAAAAATCCGGTATGTAGAATGAATGCCCGCCCATCATGTTACATCAAATATTATCCTTTACACAAAACTAGGTTTTGGAGAGTAGAATCACAAACTCTTATACAGACCTTGAGGGATTTGCCAAAGAAACGCACCCAGCTAGCTAGCTGTGCCACCATCACTTAATTTGTCTGTCTATATATTGAGTGCTAAACCCATCAACGCGTAATATTTATCACACTTTCGGGTGGGTTTCTGGGACTTCAATTTGTGAGCTTTTTTCTTCTTTCGTTTTATCTTGTTTTTCGTTTTTGTTGATCTTGATGTTTGAACTGAAACGGAATCATGGAGTCGATGTCAGCATACTTCCAAGGGTTCCCCATGGCCTTACCCTTTTTTATTCTTTTTTTTTTTTTATGATCTCCGTGTTCTTACTTGAATACCGCACTCCATTATTTGAAGTACGGCAAATTACCTGCCAAGTCCTGATTTTCCATGCCAGTATATGTCTTTCATTTCTACGTTTCTTAGGTTATATATATATATATATATATGCAAGTAATTATACTACTAATTTTTATTTTATTTTTTACTATTAGGGGTGCTCTAGCCTCTTAGGCGATGCTCTTACACATTAACAATTAAATCCAATTCAATGAAAAACTGGACCACATCATGTCATGAAAGGAGAAGATACATGATGTGATCTTTGAATTCAACCTATTAAATTAAATAATTAAATTTTAGCCAGTCAAGCTTAATTAGGTAAAGCTATAGTGATATTTAATTTTATATTATTTTCTAAATAGAATAGTGGGGTTTTTTAATATGAGACCTGATTATTTTGGAAGTAAACCTCTAGATAAAGATCTCTATTCGAATTTTACTAAATTTAAGTGGGTTGTAATATAGAGATTTACCATCTTTTATTTTATATATATATATATATATATATATATATATATTAAATTAATCACTTTAAAATAAAGACAATAATAACAAAGTTAAATAACTTGAAATTTGCACAGACTCACATTATTTTGTGCTTAATTTTTATCAAATAAATGAGAATGGTGAGATTTGAACTCGTGACCACTTGGTTAATAAAACTCTGATATCATATCAAAGAATCATCTCAATCTAATAACTTAAACCGTTAAGAAACGTTCTAATATATGATTTATATAAGAGCTTAAAAAGTTATTTCTGCGGCTAAAAGGATGTAAATTTCCTTATGTATTGGGATTCAACCGTTTGCCATATCGAAGATAAGACTTTCACAGATTCTTAGCTTGACAACAGAAATTTCAATCAATATGCAAAAATAAGAAAAAGAGGAGGTGCTTGGCTGGAGATGGGGCCGACGCCCCGGATCGGCCTAACTGGATCATCCATAATACGGACCCACGTCCACTTGCAACATGGAGGGGATGAGAATGAACGAATGATCTATCTGGCAAACACAGAAAGAGAAGGAAAAAAATAATAATAAAGGATAGGAGACCAACATCTCTGGATGATAAGGCTGCTTTAGAGACTTGAAACAGTTTTGCATGGATGGAGATGTTGATTGGATATAACATTCTTATCCCTTGCCTTGCAAACACCATCACTGACGTTGTTATACTTATTGCAGCCTCTCCAGCCAACCAATTCGTAACTCTCCTCACCTTATCTGTTCTGTTTACTTGTCTTCACAAATTCATGTTCCTTAAACAAGTTTACACGTAAACTTCTATCTATGCCCCTGTCTTAATCCAAACTATTTATGGCACTATCTGTTACTCGACTTACCTAGTGGACCTTCATGACATGGAATATTGATGGATTGCCCGCCCTCCTGCGTAGATTGAAGAACGTTAAGACCTCGGGAGCACTCGTCGCATTCTGGGCCTTATTCTATCCACATCACATCATCTTAGCCTTTATGGGCCTTCGACCTGCATCGCATTTTGGGCAGAGGAACACCTATTCACTTCCCCAAGGAAAGGATTTCTCAATTAATATCGACTTCTTCTATCAAATCAGATCAACTGTCAACTGTAGACTTCCATGGTTGTTAAGGGTTTTTGAATTGTTGTTATGGTTATTTGAATTGAATTGAGTAGCCCACCATCTTTATGCCAATGCTACTTGGAATGGATATTTCCCTCGACTTGAATAACATTACTCTTCTGGGCCACGTATGGACTGAAAAAATTTCATGTCCACTGGAACATAAAGGCTCCACATGGTCGATGGACAGAAACAGTGTCCACAAGCATAAAAAATATAACATCACTTCTGCTTTGGAAAAATTCTTTGAAGTGGAAGCATTCCATCTGTTCTATATGCAAGTTTGCGGACTTGAATCCCCCAGGCCCCTGGGATCCTCGATTTAAATCTTATATTGTAAAAATAGTCATAAATCATTTAAGGCTCAAGCCTCTCAAAGATGGGTGTGTCCATTTAACAAAGGGGAGAGACCATAGAAGAACTTATTTCCAGTAGACTTTTCAAGTCCAAGCTTTAGTACTATAGCACGAATTGTTCAACAGCCAGAAAAGCCTTGTCACCAGCTATAACTTGCTCGCCTTGATACGTCCCATCTCTTTTGCCTTGGCCCTGAGGAGATGCTTCCGAATCTTCCCTGTCGCTGTTTTTGGCAGGGGTCCAAACACGAGATTTTGAAACCCAGGAAGCAGGCATCTGCGCAAGGTGACTCGCCCCAGCTCTCATCTGGCCGAGCCACCACCGATACAATACATTTTCCACCTCCAAGCTACTTATGTTCTCACCTCCATAGATGATGATGTCCTTTGATCTGTCCTTAATTTCTACATATCCATCGGGGTTCTTTGCACCAAGATCCCCGGAATGAAACCATCCATCTGCAAAAGCTTCCTTGGTGGCTTTTGGGTTCTTTAAGTAGAGCCCTTCATCACTAAATTGCCTCTCATCACAATTTCTCCCATGGTTTTTCCATCTGCGGGGACGGGTTTCATGATCTTCTTCTGACATGGCGAAGGGTACAGAAGGGGGAGGGGCAGCGCCAGCTGTCATTACATGCACCAAACGGGGCAGAGGAAGGGTAGTCTCCTCCTTGGAAGCATTGATTATGGTATAAGTATCACAGGTGCAGCACGGAAGTGACTGACACCAGCATTTGCTATGGCTGAAAAGATTGCCTTCGCTGTTAGCTGTAGAAAACAAGTGATCATTTTGTAATTATCCATAACGATTGTTCAGTGCATGTTGCACAAGAATTCTGCAAATAAGTCAATTCTACAACGGCACTAATCAGTATAAAATACTGCACGAGGAATTTGTAAAATAAGTATAATCTACGAAGGCACTGTTCAGGGCAGAATACTGCAGAAGAATCCTGTAAACAAGTCTAATTTACAAAGGTGCACTGGAAAAATCAGGACCTCATATCATCCAAGACCTGCAAGCTGACTTCTTTTCCAAATATAGCTCTCAACTCACTGTTAAATTATTGCTGAATTTAACTACAGAACCAGACCTTCTAAAGAGAATCGACAAAACCAACACTTTGGGTTTATCTATGTATAAACGCTTGACTACACACAATAGGCCATCCAAGTAAATGAAATTAGCTATTTTTAAGTCAAGATCAGCACGCATGTGCAAGTGGTTGTACAACAACCTCAGAAAATCTCCCTTCATGTACTCAAGCAAAGAAAAACAGGGTTACAAAGAGCACAAAATTACCTGTCAAGGGCATATACCTGTCCCGCAAATGGCAGCAAGTGTCCAAGTAAAACACCAACCATTGCAATGGAACATCGGTAGAGTCCACAGATATACAGCCCCTTCATTCGTCCTCCAAATAATAGGATTACTCAAGGACATGAGACATGCTCCACGGTGGTTCAGTAACACTCCTTTGGGGCTGGCTGTTGTTCCAGAAGTATAACCCAAAGCAATGCTCTGCCACTCGTCCTCTGGGGTCACCACTTTCGAGGAAATTCTTATATTCTATGGCTCCTCTGCCTAAAGCAAACGTTAGAGACTTTGGATCACAGCTTTTATCACCTATGACAGCCAATAATGAAGGTTTAAAATTATTTTCATGTCCTGCCCAGATTTTTAATGCTTCCTCGACCAGAGTAAAAAACTCTTGGTCCACCATTACAGCTTCAGATTTTGAATGACCCAGAAGGAAAACAACAGTTTCAGCATTTAAACGTATATTAACGCAGTTTACAGCAGCTCCTGCCATTGGAACTCCAAAATATGTTTCGTATAAAGCAGGGGCATTAGGTGCAATTACAGCCACCTGCCAGGTTAGACCAGGAAGATACTATTCAGCTGCCAACAAGCTCGAAGACAACATAAAATTAAATCCAGCACAGGATGAAAATTAAATAGTATCAGACACTCTCTGTTATTTAGAGATCCAGCGCATAGTATACAGAAACAAACACCATCAGCATGATAATGATTTTCAAATTTGAAGTATGCAAGACACGTTAGGCACAGGTGCGACATAAAAAACGAGCTATAGAAGTGCTCATTATTGTAATACATTTCAGAGAAAATAAAAGAAAGTTTTTCTGTAAAAAGGAGTATGATAATCAGAATTCAAAGTTCAATCCTTGTGCAGAGAGTGACTGCATTCACTGGAAAATTGCTCCTACAGGAAAGTTCATTTATAGAAAGCATGTGGGAATCATCAAGGGATAAAAATTACAGAGTTGAATGGTTTAGGTTGGTATGGTGTCCTCCACACGTTCCAAGGCATAGCTTTATTGCCTGGTAATCTATACTGAACAGGTTGTCACACGGTTCAGACAAGGGAAGGGCATAAACAGGTTTTACTTTGAATGCTCATGTGAAACGAAGAAAAATATAATCAAGCAGGGCAACAAAGGATGAGATTACGTAATCTTAGCAGAAAACACAAGAGGACAACAGGGGCAAATGCAGGACTCGCACAGTTGTGACAAAATTAAGGCCTGTTAAAATTTAATTACTAAAAATCAACAAGTTTGGGTGCACTGAAAACATGATTAAATGGAAAAGGCTCAACATTTGAGAACCAGCAACGTTTTCACATCAAATCTCCACCAACAACCTAACAAGGGACGCTGTCTTCATGTAATTGCCAACTGCCAAAATGCGGTGTCATAGAATCATGATATCCGATTGTCCGCACTGAAGACAACCGAATGAACATTTCCAGCACCAAAAGGGCAAAACCAGAGAAAAATTGTTTCTTTTTTACTCTAAACGGCCCAGACTTGATTTGTTGACTTTCTTCTCGAGTGTAATTAAGCTGGTATTTCCTTAGCTTTGCTTTCTAGTGATAACTTAGGCAAGTCCTTAGCATCTCTCCACATGTTTCGCCAACATGAAAAATAGCAAACTCATCGAACACCTTTTCAAGTTCAATTTACTACAAAACCTTCATTTTCTAATCTTTATCAGCCACGACATTTGCCACTCAAATATCAAAAACTCTTGACAGTTACTAGTTTACTGGTAGAAATAAGTGGCGGGTTCTAAAAAAATATATATTTAGATTATAAGGAATTTTATGGTATTGTTAAGCCAAACTATCTTTTGACCTGATTTCTTGTTTCATTCATGTTTCAAATTAATTCATGTGAGAATTACTTTAACTAATTTGAAGGATAAAATCATAAAAAAATAAATAAAATTTATAAATCATTATTAATAAAAAAAATAACAATAAAAAAAATAATGACTGGATTTAAGGGATGAGAAACTTAAAGGAAATACAATATAAAGTTTTTTCTGATTTGAAGTGATTTTTTCAAACAAAACAATTACAATTCAAAGAATATAGACTAAATATGAAGGGAAAATAAATTAAAGGATTGTGATATTTTTTTCATAGAGAGCATGCAAATTGAGTTGGAAGAGAGAGAAATGAAGGGAAAAAAGATAAAATCAAGCCGATGTCAAATCAAACAAAATCACCATACATGTGCTGTCCAGATAGGAAGAGAACACTGAGACACATTAAATCACACTATGGAACAAATCTTTTCATCACCAAAGTTAGTTGCACACGTTGTCTATCTGAAGGCAGCGGATTAACTAATGTTTATCACACACGCAGCCAACTTATTTATATGAATCTAAATATAAAATTACCCCATGACCAATTAATTATTGTGAAAAGCCATTATGAAATAACGGATCAACCCCTATAAACAAGAATACCCCTAGCCATACTTAAGTGGTTTTTTTTTGCTTTTAAGGATATTAAAGTAAATTCATTATGAAAAATTAGAAAAGGACAAAGATGCCCCTTAGCAATTCTAGAATAATAAATGGACCATGTAAAAATACAAATGTACCCTTATATGTCAATTCAATTGTCTTTTTAAAGAGGAAAAAGATAATAAATCCGCTATTATAATCCATAATTATTGACGCCTATTATACAGTACTTTGGCTAAGAGGTTTAAGTTCTATTAATATTTTTCAAAATGTATTGATATAATTTTTTAGATATTTAATTTTTAATAATTTTAATGATATTAAAAACAGTTTAAAAAAAAAACTTTGTTTTTTCAGTCTAAAATCACTTGTATCCTATTGCCAATCACATGCTTAAAATCAATTTCCAACAATACTGCTCTACACCCTAAAAGCCAGGCCAAGTCCAATTCTTTCTAGACGGCCCAAAGCTCTGCAGCAATGGCATCAGTCCACCCAACTCCAGCAGCGAATCCATGCGGGGAAACACCCAACGACTACAAGTCCATTTATTTTTTCCTTTAAAAAAAAATTAAATTTTTTTTATTTTTTATTTCAAATTAATTAATTTATTTTTATTTTTATATTTTTTAATGGGCTGATATTAAAAATTAATTTTAAAAAATAAAAATTATGATTAATTTAGAGAGTAGAATCGTTTTATATTCTCCAGTAAAATTAACTGTTATTGATTAATTTAAAATAACACAGGAAAGCATGACAACAATGCTTATCAGATGTAAAACCTACCGATAATCAAGTTGAGGTTCATTTGCGTATTTAAAAAACCTATAGAAATTCCAAATCAAGGACAGCGCTAAAACCAATCAAAATATTGAGAATATCAACCCAATTACCTGCCATAAAAAAAAATCCAAGAGCCAAAGTCCATTGATAACCAAAACCACAGTTGATGAATGCAATTCAAAAACATAATATAGGTGATGAATCCAAAAAACATTACACGGAAGTGACCCAATATACACTCTCTACATAGTTGTCCATGGTATTATAGATTTTCACATAAAAATCAGAAGTTGAATAAATTCTTTCTTTCTCTCAGTATTTGCTTACATCCTCGGAACCACGTCTGTTTGTTCCTTATTAAAGTCTTCCCTTCATATGTAGAAGAACAGTTCAACAATGGACAGACTACTTCAACGAAGTTCAAGAAGATGATGCAGAGGCAGAGGCTTGGTTGAAAGGAAGTTGCTCAGCACAGCTAAGCACGTCATGAGACCCGGCTTCCTCTCTGCCAACACCCATTAGGTCGAGATAATATAGGTAATGAGAGACAATGTTGTTCATTGACTCATCATCGCCTTTGCCGCAAACTTGATCCCCATACAGAACATTCATGGTGGTGCCAAATCCAGGTACCCTCTTGGCCAAAGTGTCATTCTTGGTAGGTTTCCATTTGCCAACAAATACGTCGTGCGCTGAAGGGAGATGCTTCTTTTCTGGTGTCATCCACTTCCAAATAGCAGCCTGGAAAGCTAGTGTAGCATTGTTTTCGAGGTATTCTGGATGGTTCAACAGATCAGTCTTCAGGGCTTCCCCAGTTTTGCCATAGTTGTAGTTCCTGTAAATGGAAGCACACCAGATACAAAAATAAACGAATGCTTGAGATTGTGAGAAGACCAGGTTAATTAAACACTGTCATGGTAGACATACGCCATCCAAAATCTGAAGATTACCTTTTGTACACTCAAGGATTGATTTTACAAACTTTCTGCTTCAAGCTAGGTAGGTAGGTGGAACCTACTATTCTTAGGAAATACTACTTACCAGAGAATTTACTTTAAATATACTACAAGAGAATATAGTCTTTTAATGTTTTCATGGAAGTGATATTGCACGTGGAGGATGGTTAATGGAGAATGAGTTTTGGAATTTCCGAATATTGCTTTGATGCCTTCTTACTGTTCGTATTTATCAATTAAGTGAATTCGAGGAGGGAAATATAGAAATTGGTGTGGCATGGGGAGCATGGATAGATCATCAAAGATGAGAAGATGTATACCAGTAAAGAGGCAGGGCACCCCTGCCGTGATACGAAACTCCGGGAGTGCAAGGATAGGTGTACTTGTAGTAATCATCGCAGTATGTCTTGCTGGGACTCATTTCCTTGTTGTAGCACAAACCCCATGCCAATGGTCCTCCAGTGGCCACTCCATAACCACCTGAAAGAATCATCACCGATAATAGCCTTGTTCATGTATACTTCAATTTTATATATAATGAGAGAACAAGCATCATCGATCAAAACTACATGTATGAATATATATTATCATAATAGATCAACCCCAATTTCAAAGGTGAACATATATAGTATTGATTTTTCTCCTACTCACATGAGGTTTTGCTTCCAACATGCCCAAGGAAAGCAGCAACTTCCTTCTGCCCTGTAAGTTTCCCTCCGGTGGTACCAAATCCATGAGGCTGGTATTCTGCAGCTGCAGTAATAAAAGAATGGTAATCCCAAAATCCCGAAGCATGAGCCACAGGAGTGTTACGTTTCGAAAACAAGTTTTCGAACTGGTAGGTCTGGAAAAAATCAGAAATGGTTTGGTTGCAGCAATAGGCAGACAAGCCTTTGCATTCCCACCCCTTGTCGCACACCTTCTTTCCCTTCACTATCTTCACTACTGTCTTTACTTGAGATGATTCATCTCCATTTACCACTACCACTAACATTACTAACAACGCCATTGTCACAAGAAAACACCATTTGGCCTCCATCTTGGCTATGCCTGTACGTACGTGTCGAAGAGCTTGTGTGAGCTTAATTTGTTGGAAGTGGAGTGTAAGGAATTTCCTGGTGGTTTCTGTAAGGAATTGGAGTGTGTATTTAAAGAGGGGGTAGGAGATTGCTTTGTTGGGATGAAAGGAATGGAAAATGAGTGTCTAACTTATTAGGAGAGAGAGGTTTTTCAGAGTTTTGGTGAGTTTTGCTTGCATTCTATTCTTCTTCCATTGCAAGCAAAGATTTTCTTGACATGCTGGGATGTTGAACGTTGTGGGGCTAGTAGCTGGGGCTGGGCTGATAATGGCAATCTAAGCTCATTTTTTGTTTTCGTTGAGGCTCAGATGGGTTTTATTGCATCTGCAAATTTCACCCCCAGATCTGACTCGAGGCTGCAGCAGAATACAGATTGTAGGCCTCCAAATTGAAATAAGCAGAAGGCCCATGATACTCTATACTGCTCAGTGAAATAATTTTTCTCCGTTTCTATTACAAATAACATGTGTTGATGAAAATACATATTGACAGCATGTTCTTACTGATTGGGTGTTTGATCTTTGACGAATTAAATTCACGAGCTATCGGTTAATTAACAGCCCTTGTCGAACCCCCAACAATCTTGCCTGCACAGTTGACAGATCCTTGCCACTAAACATTTTTCAATGAACGAATGAAATCTTTTTAAATAAATAAATGATCGACTTTTATTGCTCGGTTACAGAACACTGTTTTTTATGTTAAGAAATTATACCACTAAACTAAATGCTCATTTCGTCATCTTAGAAGTTGTTTGGAAACATTGCTCAAGCAAGCAGTGTTTTATAAAAAAAATTATTTTTTATTTTAAAAAATATATATTTTTAAATTGTTTTGATTTGTTATGTAAAAAATAAATATATTATTTTGGTATACTTTTTAACAAAAAAAACATTTTAAAAAATAATTACTATCATAATATCAAGGACTATCTTAATCATTTAATGAATAGTGTAAAAAAATATTAAAACTATTTATTAATGTGTTGAGGGATGTTGGACCCCCCGTGTTTCATCTGAAGTTTTGAAAAAAATTAAATTTTTTATTTTAAATTAAATTTTTTTAATTATTTTAAAAATATATAATATTTTAATATATTTTTAAATAAAAAATATTATTTTAAATAACCCAATATTAAAAATTCTTAAAAAAAAGAATTTTATCTTATATGCAAGGGCCGGATCTCAAAGAAAAATGAAAAGGTAGCAACAGACATCACAGGACATTTTCCGGTGCTAATTGACCACCATACCATTGGATTTAGATTTAACAGTTTTTTTTTTTCTTATTATTTTATATCAACTCAATGATTAAATGGAGCGTGACCGATAGCGGTATTTTAAACTTAACCTGTTGTGACTTTTTGAAATTACGCGGTAATTATTTTTTTAAATAATTTTTATTTAAAAATATATTTTTAAAAAATTATTTTTGATATTAACACATCATAATATTTAAAAAATATTAATTTAAAATAAATAAAAAATTAAAAAAAGTTAAATTTTTTTAAAATTACAAAATTAAATTTTCCGACCACGACACCCAATCTAGAAAACCTGACCACGACAAGGTGCCACCCACCCTTGGAGCTATATATGTACGACAATTCATGGCCACCGTGTCATTTGATTGGTCTTGGATATAATCATTAGTTGAAGGACCCTTTTATTTGCTATAAGGTAGTGTACTTTTGAAAATGATGTTTTTGAAAATGATGTTAAAAAAATAATGTATAGTTGTGCTATAAAAATTAAATTGAAAAGTAACTTATTAATAATATTTTAAAAATTTATTAAAAAAATACCTACCAGATATGAAAAATAAAAAAGCTGAGGAGGGTAAAATTAAAAAATATACTTTTATAAATTATTTCAAATAAAACAAATAATAATAAAAAAATAGAATAAAATATGATAGATAATAAAAATTAATTAAGAAAATGATAATAAAAAGATAAATAACATCCATGATAATGAGGATCAAAATTGATATAAAAATCAAAATAAATCAAATTCTACATGATAAAATAAAAAAATATATAGCAATCAAAATAATAAAGATCAAATTTAATATAATCAATAAATAATATGATTTTTTAAATTTTTTTACAACTTCTGAAAAGTGTATTTCGTCTAAAATAAAAAAAAAATTTCTTTCTTAAAACCAAGTCAATCTGTTTTTACGGGAAAGTTTTTTTCTTTGATAATTTTTTTCTAATAATAAGCAAATATAAAAAATTTAGAAGGTGGTTTTATAAAAACTGTTTTCCATTAAATAAACAAAGCCTGAAATTATGACAGTGGTTACTAATGTCATGATCAATCATTTACCTCTAATTTTGCTATTTATTCTCCAAAATTATACTTTCAGTACAATCTATTTTTTTTACATCTTATTTAAATTTCATTATAATGATAATAAAAAAGAGAGAAAAAAAGAATTCATGCAGTGAAATAAGAAGAGAGATAAAGAGGGGACTAAGGTTATTAGAGACTGAAGACAATAGCATGGGATTATGCAAGAGATGAAAGGGTAAATAAATAGGATCAAGCATAATTGAAAAAATAAATTGAGAAGGGAAAGAAATAAAGAGTTGATGGTGTGAAATGAGAAGAGAGACAAACAAGGGACTAAAGACAACAATGAGGGATTCTGTAAAAGAAAAAAAGAAAAAAAAAAAGGATAAAACATGATTAAAAAAATAATGAAATGAACTCTACACATTGATAATTGAAAAAATAATTAATTATAAATCCAAAATTAATGAATGTATTCATGGAGTGAAATCAAACTAAATTGGTGAACATGAATTTAATCTTGTTAAACCATACTAGATCAATAATATTATTAGGGGCAAGCCAAAAACCAAAAAAACCGAGAAAACTAGAAAAAAATAATAAAAAATAACAGAACTGAATCCAAACTGGAAAAAAACCTAGCCAAACCAGAAAAAAACTAAGCTAAATCGGGAAAAATCGAGCCAAAACCAAGTCAAATCGAAAAAATTGAGCCAAACTAGTTTGAACTGGTTTTTGTTCAAAAAACCAAAGCGAAACTAGTCGATTTGAATCGGTTTTGGTTTTTTTTAAAAAAATTAATTTAATTACTTTTCTTTGATAAAAACTAAATCAAACCGAAAATAATCACCTCTAAATATTCTTATAGTTCCGTCATGTTTGGTTTGCAATTTAAGGCTACCCCATCTTATATTTGATCGAAGTAAGTCTTTTGAAAAATTGCTATATTTTGTAATAAAATACAGTAGATAATAAATATATGCATGCATATAAATTGACCGTTTCACCTGTTAGCAAAAAGAAGAAGGGTTTTGGGAAGATAAGGTTTTCTCGAATCCAAAAAAGAAAAAAAAACAGAAGAAGGGTTACGACTTACTATTATTCATGAAATTTAGCAGGTATCTAGAGACAGGGGCAATAATTCTATGCCGTGGGCCCACCCAAATTTTTTCTAACAAGAAAAATCAAAGACGATGCAAGCATTCATGGAAAAAATGGTCATCAACTCAATCATGTTCAGCATGCTTGCACAATTCAAATAATAAGAAAAAAATTACATTGTTGCAGTGAATATTAATTTTTATCCAGGGATAGTGAATTCTTCATGGGTTTTAAGTTTTTTTTTTTTAATTAAATGCTCGGGGAGGCATGGATCCATGCCACGACTAAATTTTATCCTTGTTTTTTAACAAACACATTATTTAGTACTTTAGTTTTAAAAATTATCAATTAGTCCTTGTATTTTTATACTTTGTCAAATAACTTGGTCCCTTTGTTAGTTTTCTGTTAATCTGGTGTTCATATGTCACGAATTTATTTCTAAAACGACCTCTCGTCAAAGTTTTAAATATTACTTATTACAAATAAATCACAAAACAAACACAACATTAACAACAACAAAAAAACAAATGCCAACTCCAATCAAACGACTAAAATTACATGTGGGTTACTTTATTATTATTATTATTATTATTAACATGGGTGTTCGGGTCAGCTTGCATGTACCTCGACTAATTCCACGTGCCCTGAAGTTAACGACCATGTAAGTCTTTAATGGCTGTCATATTAGCAACCATGTGACTCAAACTTGAGATAACAAGGAAACAAACATTTTGATCCCAAACTTTTACCATTAAACCACCCATTAAATGATTATTACATGTGGGTTACTTGATTGGGTTGAAAGATGAGAAAGAAACCAAAGCAGGAACTGTAAAGAATCTGACAACTCTACAGAGAGCTAAGAGCTTTACAGAA
>Ga0325400_1002793_pt1 | contig 15518 bp, 8 predicted proteins | sample PopdelMetagenome_2_FD_205662 | JGI IMG/M metagenome (GOLD analysis project Ga0325400, IMG submission 205662) | Populus deltoides microbial communities from Bellville, Georgia, United States - Xylem-PdKOR-R1 | ecosystem: Host-associated > Plants > Phyllosphere > Stem > Wood/Secondary xylem... | reverse complement strand
TCATATAATATAATTTCATACTTGGACTTGGAAAGGAGTCAAGTTGGGAGTTTTCAGATTTAAGTCATTGGACTAGGTTTAATGACAATGTTAAAGAGTTTCCCGCAACTTGGATATATATATATATATTATGTTTAAAAAATTTAAGTCTAACATGCAATATAATTCGGAAAGTAAACTAGTATTATAAAAAAAAATAAGTGATACGTGCTGCCAAGACTCTTAGGCCTCGGTCCACATTAATTATTTGTAGAACTACCAAAGCCCATCAACAAAAATAATTGGCCTAGGATGCTCCCGTGTTGGTTGTGTATTGAACGGATTCTCCTTGACTAAAAGTTAAGCTCTATAAAAATGCATTATTCCTCAGCTAGTTAAGGGATCAAATTTGTAATAAAAAAAATAAAAATAAAAGAAATCAAATTTATCTCATTCTTGCTATGTGATGAAGTCATGAACAAAAAAAAAACAAACAAAAATGGCTTTTCAAGTTGTGTCTTGGACGAGTTTGAATGTGGAATTTACTCTTTAAAGGCAATGTTTTATGTGAAACACGTCCCTTATAGAAACATGAGACACTTTGATACTTGGGTTAGTAAACATAAGATTAGAGAATAATATATATGAAGAGAAAATATAATAAAGTTGTAGGAAGTGCTTCTTTACGTAAAACTTGTTGAATGGTTGATTTCCCTTATTTTCTTATCGAGTGACAAATGTATTTATAGACTTTAATCACGTTTGTTTACCTTATAAAGTGTGGAGAGTTATGGTGCACTTGTAGGTACGTACTTGCATGTTGTATAATAAGTTAATATCATTATGTTTTTTATGCTTGGTATAGAAGTTGGTGATTGCAGTGCCTTGAAATAACCATTGATGTATAAATGTGATACTTATTTAACATAAGAAAATATAGAGCCTGCACAAAGAATTTGTGTGTTGCATAGTCTTGAAAACTAAAAAAACACATAGAGATGTACGCTGGGGTAGGGATAGTATGGCTTAGTAAGAAAGAAAATGGAGAAAATACGAGGAAAAAAAAAGAAGAAAACTTAGTTATTCAAGTCTGGCTCAAACAACTAGAAGGTAATTTCTCGGTGCAGGTAATACACACGTTAGACGAGTGAGCAACCCATCATCTTTGAGCGACGTGAATGACTCATTCTAAATTTGCATAGCAGCCTTCCTTGGTGTCTATGAGTTTGTCTTGTCGAGAAATTTCTGATAATATCGAGTGTGTCATAATCAGATTTCAGTGTATCTTTAATATCCTATTCCCCTCTCTCTTTCTCATTTCTAGTTTGGTTATTGTGCAACCTATTTCTTCTTCTTTTTTTCTCTACAGTTGGATCTTCCCTTTTTTTCTTGGCCATTAGATCAAATTATCAACCTGGTTGTTGAATCTTTTTGCTTCTTCTCTAGTTGTTGGATTTGTCTATAAAATCTGGTTGACTATGTAAAATTTATATTTTTTAGGATAATTATGCACATTTAATAAGGGAGGGATATCTTATAGAGGTCTAGGATTTTAAAATCCTACTCAATAAAAGAAAAATATAATCTGAGAGATTTTATGCTCAAGTTAAATGGAAACAACATCAAAATAGACTTAGCATTATTTTTTTTTAAAATGGTGTAAACTATAACACTCTTATCAATAACAAAGTTAGCATAAGATATGCAAGTAGGTAATGGCTTATCATTCAATTGTAGAAGCTTTAAGAGTTATCAAACAACATAAAGGTTCCTAAGCTTTACCTTTAATAAAAAAAAATATATCTAAATGTAACATCGTAATTGGTGTTAAATCAATGATGTCATAACCCAATTCTGGGTTATTCCCAAAAAATCACCTTTTTTAAAATAAAAATAAAAAAATAAAATTAAGGTTGGCAACGTGGAGAAAGCAAACTGGGAAATCAAGCTGTAATTTTGGAGGAAATTCAAGGTCTAATTGTACCCCATTATGCCCAAAAATGAAAAAAAATACAAATTCAAGGTCAAATTAAATGATTATTGGATGAATTTGCATAAAAATTAAGTCCAATGACATAATTAAATTTTTAATAGGCCAATTTGATTTAATCATGGGTCAAATTAAATTTTAATTATGTTTAAGAATTAATTTGGGTCTAATTGAAGGATTTAATTAAGTGCAAGGACTTAATTATACTTTAAATGGGTCAAATTAATTTTATTTGGGACTTAATTGGTGAAAAATTAAGTTCGGGAGCCTAATTTAGGCTTAATTGAGAAGATTGGAATTTTAAGAGACCAAATTTAATTTTTACCAAGTTAATTGATTGAAATTAGGAGCCAAATTGCAAGAAAATTGAAGTTTTGAGATCAATTAGGGGCTAAATTGAAGAAATCCGAGACCAAGGACCATATCACAATAGGCGCGTAACTTCGGGGCTCCAATTGAAGTTTATTATGGGCTTAATTGAAAAAATTTAGGGTCAATTAGAGGTTCAATTGAAAGCAATTTAAAAAGGAAGGACTGAAATGAACTTTGGCCAAAATCAGAACTTTGGTACTATTCATCTTCTTCTTTAAATCTCTGAAACAGCTGGTTCGGTTATCTACTTTGCAAATGCATTTAATGCCCCTAATGTCTACCAAATTTAACCAAACTTGCACGAAAATGATCCTCTGCAGTTTCTCTACATCATGGTGTGAATATTTCAGTCGGAATGACAACCCATCGGCGCAGAATCCAGCCTAAACATGCCAACTCAGGCAGCTTTTTCTGCAGATTTGTCAGTGCACCATGCCTACTTTGAGCCAACGGTTGAGATCCTTCCCAATAGAATCAAGAACTGAAATTTTATCCAGTGCAGAAAAAATTACCCTCTTCCACTGCCTATAAATAGAGGCTGATGTTATGGCCTGAAGGAGGAGAAAATTAGGTCCAAAATAAGCCAAAAAGTCAACTTCTCCCCTGTTTTTTCTTCCAACCAACGTTCTCTCTCTCTCTCTCTCTCTCTCTCTCTCTCTCTCTCTCTCTCTCTCTCTCCCGCTGCTTCTTCAGCCCTTGGAGACCCCACAGAAACATTCCTCCTCCACCAACAGACGATGTCTCAGCCTCCCCACGAGCTCAAATCCTCACCGCCGATAGGCGCAGCCACCGCGAGGTCTTCCCTCTCGTCTCTGCAGATTCTCTTCTTCTGCATCCTTTTCTTTCTTCCTCCGCCACAAGCAGCCAACACTGCCACCATTTCTTCCACCATTCCTACCCCGAACACCAGCTCCACCACAGGAAGCCATTACAACCACCAACCGGCCACCAAGTAGCCACCGCGACTCTCTCCCTCTTCTCCTTCTAGCCTTTCTCTCTCCTATGCAACATTTTCTTCTTCCTCTCACAGCCGACTCCGACCACCGTCACCTCAGCCAAAGCCTCCAGAGCCACTGGCCTGACATCCTCAGCACGCCAGAGACCCCAAGACAGGCAACTTTCTCCCCCTTGCGTTGCCTCCTTCTTCGTTGAGGCCGCTGCATGCAAAATTTATTTTTGCATGCAGCGGCAGAATAATTAAGTTGCCTTTGGGCAGGGCCAGTTTTGGCCAGGCCCAAGTGGCTGGGTCTGGCCCGGCCCCTATTTTTTTGAAAAAAAGAATCAAAAAAATTCAAAAATCATTTTTAAAAAATTGTAATTTTCTCAAATATTTTTCTACCACTTTTGTATGATATCGGGTTGTATATTTATACTGTAAAATACAAAATCAGTATTAAAATACCCGGTTTTCTCCAAAATATTTCAAAAAAAATTTCAAAACATTTTCGAAAAGAAAAAAAATATTGTGTTGCTACGGCCAAATCCTAAAATTTTTCCAAGAATATTTTCTATATAAAAAAAACAAAAATTGCATCTTTTTCATGTTAAAAAAAATCCAAAAATGGATATCGTAACCAGTTTATGATTATCCATTAGGATTTGACCAACATGTCAAAAATATTTTCTCAATTTTTTTAGATCAAGATGTAGACTTTAATATTTGTGGGATGTAAAATTACACGATAAAGTATATCCTCGGGTATTAAAAATACAAGTGTAAAAAATACGATGCTAATATTTAGACTTTATAACGGTTAGGATTTAACCCAATAAGGTAGAGACTTTCTCATGAAGAGAGACCTACCTTGAACCTTAGAAAAGACCAACGAATAGAAATCTGACTTAGAAAAAACAATTAAACAACAATGCAACTTACCTTAGGTCGGGTGCACTGGGGGTGATGCGTCTTCTCTTTGCACAACCAGTCCCTTACTTAGACTCTCGCAGACCATAGGTTCCTAGTGACCATAATATTAGGTGGCAACTCCTAAACATTAATCATAATTCTATGATTAAAAACCCTTTTCAAAACACAACACCTCACATCAGGAGGCACGACAGGAGCCTCCGCCGTCACTAGATGACGTCGCGCCCCCTGCAACAAATGATATGTTTCAAAATGATTCACATGAGTCAAGAAAGAAATATTTAAAACTTAAAATAATAATAGAATGAAACATATTGTTACGCACCTTTTAGCTTTAATGATGAGGATGTTGCAATAAAATTTTGATAGTATTTATTGCATTTACTACAAATCCAAGCTAAAAGATTTGTCTAGACTAGTATCTTTTTGTTGGTATACAATCTTTTTAAACATGGGTTTGAGCTTGTCATGATGAACCATCTCTTATAAAGTCTTGTTATTTTTGTCATCTACAATATCGAACACGTCTTTTTGATGATTATTGTTCTTGTTTGCACAATCAAAAGCTAGCTCTAACAATCACTCTTCCTTAAATTGACAAAAATATTTTCCCTCTACCATTATCCCTTATATAGATATGATGAAGTCATTAAAACAATTCATACAAAAACTAGGCTTTTCATGGGCTAAGATCTTGGATCGAGATGTGTGGGTTTAGATATGTGTTTTGTGCCTGGGCTTGATTATTCTTGAAAAAACAAATTTCTTATAGAACAAGGGACTCTTCAATGTTTAATTCATTAAATATAAAAAGAACTGTAATGTATAAGAAAATTACTGTCAAGATTAAGAGAGAATATGTATTGTGTTTGAAAATATTCCATCTAAGAAATTATTTTGTTTATTTAGTGACTCATAGTATTGTGTTTGAAACCTTGGGCATGTTAGCTCACCTCAAAACATAAAGAGATATATGATAATTGATTGATAGAAATATTGGTGCCTCTATTAGTTGTAGTGTCCAGTCCTTCCATTAGTGAAGAGATTGATGATTGTTAGTGACATTTTGGCATGACATAACCATTAGCAAGGAAATAGATGCATGATGTATCGTAGGCTAATTTGAATATGGTGTGTGTTTGCACTACAACCATTGTTTATAAACATAGTATCAACCTTGCATAAAAGTGTATACTTGTAGAGAATTTATCAATAAACATAAAAAAATTTTATGTGTATGGATGATATACAACATCACATTTTGACTCCTTAAAGTTTTAAACAAATATGAAGGTGTGTGATAGCTCGTGTGCTAAGAAAAAAAAAGGAGAAAAGTGTGTAAGGGAGAGGGGAAGAAACCTAGTCAATATTTAGATCACACCCAAATGGCTAGAAATGGCCTTCTAATATATATATATATATATATATATATATATATTTCCAACCATACTTTGAAAGATCACTAACAGTGGGTTGCATGCATCGTCCACTCACTAACACATATCAATTGTAGTAGTAGTAGTAGTAATACATGAAAAATTATCGCAAGTTCAAATTACCTTAGGCACTTCAATATTTTAAAAAAGAATTTCTTTTTTTTTCTTCTCCTTTAAAGAAACACACTGATGTGTGGTCATGCTTCATTAGATCAACAAAATATCAAAAGCTAGAAAATAATTGCATCATATGATGTATTTCTTCCTTCTAATAGAAAAGAGAAGTAAGAGCATATTAACAAATAGTTAAAAAATTTTATTATACATAAAAACCAGATTTGTATGCCCACGCCATGCCATGGGCCAAAATATTTTTTGCATCAGTAGACAAAAAAAAAAAAACTCAGGTGATGCAAGAGTGTTTCGAAAAGGTTTTTTAAAAATAAGATTTGGGGCATAAACTAGACTGAGAAAAAAAGGTTGACATATGAACCATTTAAAAAAATCACAGGAAACCACACAAAAAAAAGAATGGTTAAAGAATGAAGATGAAGTTAAGATTCTAGAAAATCAAGTGTGTAAGAAGAAAAGAAAAAAGTTACTTAGGTCAACCTGACCTAGCATGCCAAATATGCAAGTTGTGTCATGAGACCTAGATAAATAAATAGAAAGCAAATAAAAAAGTCAATGTCAAATCTCAAACAAATTCAATGTCAAATGATGAAATTGAAAAGAAAAAAAAAATATCAATTAAGAAAAACAAAAAAACCAAGCAAACAAAACTTTGAGATCTGAATTATGCGAATAAGGCAATTGAATAAATGGCAAATTGGAAAACATCACGTAACTCAATTCCAAAACAACCTAATTTTAAAGGGTAGAGCAAAAAAAATATTAAATTTAAGAAGAGAAACCCTAAGAAAATCAAGCCAACCCGCAAAACTGGTCTAAGTGATGGGAACAAGATAGATGAATAGAAATAAGAGCAGAGAAAATCACGAAGCCTAATATATATATATATATATATATAAACTCAACATTGAAGGATGGAACAAAGAAAAATTAATTTACAACCAATACAGAAGGATGAAATTAGAGAAAATATTAATTTAGAAAACTTGTCAAAGAAAATCCATCCAAAAATGATAAATAAAAAGACCTAAGACAACTCATGTCATTTTGAAAATTCATAAGAAAATCATATAGAAGTCAAATAAAGAAAAAAGCTTGATCTCTAATAATATAAATGATGAATGATAAAATTAAAAACAGAATCAATTTTAAAAAAAAAAAAGAGTAAACCAAGCAACTCGGACGAACCCTCTAAACCTAGGTTATGATCTCAAACTTACAACCTATTAAGTCTTAGATCTTGGCTGAATCAAGAACCTCAATTCCCAACTAATTTAATATTTATTAGCCAAAGAAAATTCAATAATGAACAACAAATAAAAAAGCCCAAGAAAACATAGGTCATTTTAAAAATCAATAAAAAAATCTTACAGAAAGCAAATTAATAAAAATAACAGAGCTCAGTCTATAATTGAATAAATATTAATGATGAAACTTCAATATGAGCTTAAAGAAAGAGAAAAATCAAGTAAATACAGCAAACCTCCCAAATCTGGGTTAATCTCTAAAATATAAAGCCCGTGAAATCATAAATCCGAGCTTAGTCAAGAGGTTCAATTCTCAACCAATCTAATATCAATTAAGAAAATCTGCTAAAGAAAAAAAATTAATAGTAATAGAAAGAACGCGAATCAAATTTGACAGGAAAAAAAACTTGAAAATAATGAAATTGTAAAAAGAAGTAGATTTTAAAAATTATCTTCAAAAATAGCGATTAAAAGAATAGAGACTAAATTAAAAAAATAAATATTAAAGGGGTGACATTAAAAAGAAGTTCTAATTTTATAAATTGTTTTAAAAGAATTTCTAATATTTAAGGATCCAATAAAAAAACCAATTTAAATAATTATCCAAAAAAATCCAATAAAAAATTAGAAATAAAAAGACCCGAGATAACTAAGGTCATTTTCAAGATCAACAAAATATTCTACATAAAACAAATTAATAAAAAGAAAGGGATTTAATCTAATCCAATTAAATAAAAGTTGAATGACAAAAACAAAAACAAATGGCTTAAATAAAGGAAAATTGTAATATTCATGATATTATTCATGAATAGTAGTTTTTCTCTAGAAGTTTTTTTGTCTAAATATTTTTCTAGATTTTTTTCAATGCTATATATTCTTAAGTTTTGAGAAAGAAAAGAGAATACTTTTTAACAACATTATAGCACATTTTCACTGCACAAAGAACACACTCAACAGGACAAAAAACCATCTCGTTCCATGATGGACTTCTTTAATAGGCACAACTAACGCTTATAACTCATCAGCCATGAAAAGTTTATATTTTTATGTGAAGTTTTTTCATCACTTCATCACTAATAAAATTAGGAGTCGAAGAGATTACTAGATCAAGGCAGGAGAAAAAATAGTTTGTAGAGAATCTTGATGGTGTAGATTCATAAACAGAAAAGCATAAGTGGTATAAACAATTTAAACCCAAGAAAAGCATAAGCAACCTCATGCTTTTGATTACTTCCCATAAAGCTTCTTGGCGTTTCCTTCTAGCTCCTCCAGCATCTAAGACAGCACCTCTCTTCTATAATACTGGTGGCTCTTTTTCGTCGAATAAGATCGAATAAGGCATGGCATGAGCCCTTGCAAGCTCCTCCTTCAAGTTTATCTGTATAAAATTAAGATATTATTATAATATAGGAATAGAGAAACACGATCAATAAACTTGAGATCTCAATTTCCATAGAGATCTCAGTAGTTCATCAGCAAATTAAGTATCCTGATGAGAGTAGGAACTAAAAACCATGAGGTTGCTTTTGAGGGTATCTTTTTTCTTTTCCAAGGAGTTCATTTGGCATTGCTGAATTAATTAAGGGAAGATTGATCTTCACGTTTTTTTTACAAAGTTTAATGATTTTTATCTTTTCCAAGAGGTTCACTCGATTGATTAAATATAAGAATAGTTTTTAGATCCGGCTCAGTCTAAGGTTCGAGTTTCGGGTTTTGACCGGGTTACCGGATCGTCCAGGTCAATTACTTTTTTTAAATCAAAACAACGTCGTTTTAGTAAAAAAAAAAAAAAGACAACAGGTTGTAATCGGGTTTTTGACCTGGTCTTACCGGGTCAACCCGCCGGGTCAGCCAGGTCACACCAGGTTTTTCCTTTCCCTGTTTTTTCTTCAACTCGGTCCAGTTCCAACCCCGAGTAGACTCGCCGGGTCGGGCCGGGTTTTAAAACTATGAATATAAGTATCAAATTGATTTTAAAACCCCTGTTTTTATTTTTTTTAATTTCATCGCCGAGTTTGTATTGATATTTTTTTTTAATTTTATTATTTAACATTTTGATTTTTATGAATTGACATTTGTTATTTTTTTCAATTTTTTTTTATAACAATAAGTCGTATTTTTTTTCTTTTTTAGAATTTATTTACAACACTTAAACATTGTTTTTTTATATGTATTTTTTAAAAAGTCAATCCAGCCTGCAGTGAACCCTCGTAAAGCTATCAAGTAATTTCTATTTCATTCAGTTATCTTCTAAGAAAGAGTGAAGCTTTAAGCAGCTATAGTCCTACTAGTCTCATACGACTTAGGAACATAATTATTAAACTTGGCCGGGAGGTTAATCCGGCCTGAGGTTGACTCAGTTAAGAAACTAGTCTCTAATTATATGAGTTAATTTGGTTAATCTGAAAAGATTTAAAAAAAATTTAAAATTTTAATATTTTATATAAAAAAATTAAAAAATAATCCATGTAAATATAAGATATATATGTTATAATTAATAAATTTTAAATTATTATTTAAAAAAAATTATTTCATATTGAAAAATATAATTTTTTTTATGAATATAAAATATATATATTAAAGGACTTCAAGTCTTATATTAAAAATATAAAATATTTTTTTAGTATTTATATAATAAACTTTGAAATTAATTAAGAATCAACTGAAAAATAAAAAGAAAAAAATCCTGGCTAGAAAAAAAAATATATATTTATCAGGGTTTGCTCAGTTACCTAGGTTTCGCATTTACTTGGCAAGTTGAATGATTTTTTTTGGGCCAATTATTAACCTGATTTTGATGAAACAAACCCGATTAAAATCTCAAATCATCTAAATTCCAGATTAACCCGTCAAACCAAAACAAGTGGGATAACTATGCTTAGAAATACTAGAATACTCCTATTTAATGATTTTAAGTACAGGATGAGGGAATCAATATATTACCAGCTCTTGGTCACGGTCTGCTATCTCCCGTGCATGGCGTGCTGTTGTGGCCGTATAATGCTCCCTGAGCCCAAAGAAGGCCCGTATCAGCCGCTCTTGTCCGCCCATTGCCTGAAACCATATAAAATCACGAGCAATTAATTTTAAGATCTCGTTAAAAATTTAGAGAGGAAATATTAAGAAGGTAAAATCCAGTGATGGAGTATTAAGGATGGAAAATATCTTAGAAGAGGTGAGGAGTTAAAAATGTGTGATAGAAATTGAAAAAACAAATATAATGATGGTTAGTGAATCCTATAATAAATCAAATCAAATCAAATTTATGTAATTATAAAATATTAAATAATTTATATTTGTGAATCAAAAGGTGGGAGCTGGAATAAAAAAAAAGTTAAATTAAAAAAAAAAAGGAAAAATGCACATTTTTCTCCCTTAAAAACCTTTTCCCCTCCATTTCCAAGATTATCATTTAAATGTTAACTCTTTTAAAATGATCTACCCCTCTCTCAAAACAATTACCAAAAATTAGTAAAGAAGATGAAAAATTACAACCTCTTTACCCCCTTGCCAAATATATCGTTAGTGATAAGAGAGAGGGAAAGAAAAGAAAATGGAGAAGTACCTGCAGCCGCGTCCACTCCTCGGGGAGTGATTGGCATGGTTTGAATGACTCTGTCGTTACTGATCCATCTGACTTAATGGCTGCAACAGATAGCTCTAGTGGTGGGTAAGCATCCTTGTCTGTGGAGGCAGATATGCTGCCGCTTCCACCAGGGAGTGGCTGCATAATTTTCTTGCGCAACAAAAGTAATTAGATGAAATCTGATGTACAATCAAGGGAGAAGTAAAGAAATTACTAATACTTTGTAAACAGTGTTTTCCTGATCTGTATGATCGATTAAGTGTATGGGAGCCATGTATATGCTCTTGACATCCAAAATTAAGGATCTCTTGACTTTCTTGGAAGAGAAGAAAGGTGTCCATGCATGCATCTCTGAGAATTTATTTACCATATTAATCAAAAAGAATAACCTTCTAGCCTGAGATATTATCCGTTGACATATGTGATGTTGATGGAGATTCTAACTGCATCCATGTATGAGTGTGTGCATGCCTGCAATAACATATCTTCATTCAAACGAACTCGCATGTTTCCTGAAGTTGCAGGGTGCACAGTCCCACCATCATAGCCCATTTAATGAAAGGGTATATGCATGGTAGCCTGTGATCTTGATAGATGCACTTGAGCTTTTTATTAGGAAGTCTCAAGTGAGGATTCGAAATCACAGAAGAACTATCCCACTTGTGCACGTAGCACAAAACTCGCTAGATCCCCATTGAACCAAGAAAACAATTGCTATAAGCGGAAACAAGGAGTGAGAATAAAGGGGCTCTATTGACAAACTTATTGCATGCAAGATTCCGTAACATATCCATAAATGAACTTTGATGTTCAAGATAATAGAAATTGAAGTTGCATTGATTGAGCTTTTACAGATCTCCTCAAGTACATAAAGAGGGAGCTGGAAGCAAATGCATGGGATAAAACAAATGAAATGGGGCATGCATCTATATATGCATTGCACCCGTGATATCAGTACTCGGTGATATAAAGAAATAAGGTTGAGAGCTTCTCCCAGAATGCACTGGATATTGCTTGTAATCGATAGTGAATTTTTTTTACAGGAACGTTTTATTTTGATTTGTGCATTAGTTTTGTGCAAAAAATAACAGGATAAAGAGAAAATGAAGCACCTTTATTATATCCCAAAACTGATTCACCATATCAGTTTGTTTCTCGACAGTGTCTCTGGTGTGCCCTCTACTTTCTCCAAGCTCCTGAACAAATTTTCCGATCTGACATGCTTCATCCAATGAAGGTTTCATCATTGACTTCTTAAAAAGATCTAATTGTCCTTTGTTGTAGTTGCACTCATCTTGAAGAGCTTTCAACAGCGCCTCATTGTTTTCCAGCTTTTTCTGCATTAGAGATATAGATTAGCAAATAAAGGCTGAACGAGTTTGAGATAGTAATTTTCTTTTCCAGCAGGTATAAGCTGTTAGGAATCTCACAAGCTATATATTAGGAATAGATAATCTATATACATTGACTTTCCTATTGTAAAGCCTAACTTACAGGATGATAAACTATAAGGAAGTAATTGATTCCTAAGCTGTGAGAATGACTGTAAATCTCTTGTATAAATATATGATGTGATCAATAATACATTCATTCCAGCAAATTCAATATTTACATAAGCCAATGATTGATTAAAATACATTCATTCCAGCAAATTCAATAATTACATAAGCCAATGATTGATTAAAAGACAAAGAGGCAAAGCACAAACTTGGAGAGGACACATAAATACAAGTATAAAAGCAAAGATGCGCAGACCAAGAAACAAGAAAAGGAAACAAAAGGAGCGACGGTGCTAAACAACAGGCACTACAAAACCAAGCAACCGCAAAACTGTAATAAGAACGACAGCATCATGATTAGATATCAGAAAACTTATATAAGTAGGTAAATTAAATTTTGTTTTTGAAAAAGTGGAAGATCACGCGCGTTACAAAGAATAAGGTAACAAGGAAAGAAGGGATAGAAAGTTTTTGAGGGATTCATTGCATATCAATTCCTCAAGATATACCTTTTTCTTTTCACGAGACTTCTTGTCGATTTCCTGTTTCCTTTTCCTTTTTGCATCTGCAGCTAGCATGAGAGAAATCAAAGATCGAAATCGGATCAAGAACAGTCCCATGAATCACTCTGATTAATTAATTACTCGACACGGAAGTTAAGCAACTTCTAAGTTTGGTGGAGAATAAGAAATGATGAGCATAGTCAAGTACAACCATGTATCCTTAATTTTTTAGTCAAAACTAAAACCTGCAGACGATGGATCTCTAAATTATACCTTCGAGTCGTTGATGATCAGATGGGTTCTCGGTTGGATCGGTTGCCATCTATAGAATGGGAAATCAAGTATCGGACGAGTACTTGAACACTCCAAATTAATGGCGAACCAGTATTAAGAGAAAAGAAACAAGAAATACTTTGGATAGAGGGACTGATGAGAGAGTGAGAGAGAAAGAAAGAGGGAGATAAACATGTTATGGATAATAAAGATGAAAGCATAGAGGAGACATATTCAGATATCGTTCGAGATCGGACCCTAAGGCATCGAAATGTTAAGACATGCCGCAGCAAGGAAGCTATTTTTTTCTTTTCTTTTTTTTTAATTGATGAAAATCTTTAACATAGTTGTTAAATACGACTCAGTAATCAAGTCAAATGTTTTGGTGGTGACTATGGGACTGCTGGTGGTGTACATTAATTATCTTTTTTATTTCAAAATATTAATTAAAAAAACTATTTTAGTGGTGTACAAACTGCGATATATATATACACACACACATTTTTTATACCAATTAAAAACCCACCACAAGTCACATTCATCATTGCACTCATTTATCTCTTATGACGGTCCTGTTCTCATATGGGAATCTCCCTAAAACTTTAATCAATTGATCCGTTTGTTTGATATATGAGAAGATCATAAAATAAAAATAAAGCCAAAAAAAAAACTCACACCACCATTAAACTACTGATCACAACACAACTCACCAAAAGTTTTTTTTATTTATTTAAGAAAATAGCTTTTTTTCTTTTAAAAGGCAAACGAAATACTAGGATAAATTAACTTCCTCATTTCACTGCTACCTAGCCAGTAACTTCCCTTTGAAAACCTTGAACAACAACGTTTTTTTCTTCAGTACCTGGAGGATAAACTTCCCGGCCGTACCTTAATTATAATTACCAGATGGAGTGTTGTCCGGAACCTTGTCTATTTTCTTGCAGCTTGTCATCGTAATCGACATAATTATTAATCACCGATCATATAAGCAACCTTGAAGCATAACTTGCTATCGTTTCCAAGCCTGGATCGTGTGTTTTAAACCGCCACAAATTAAGCTTCTCCTCCGAAATCTGCAGGATCTTTCGCTGCTCTCTTGTTTTCTTGCCCTTACTGCGTACATGTAAATCAAGGGAAGGACAGAAAGTTAAGATCAGAAACAAATATTGAACATGTGAAAAGGTTGAACTACGTGCAGCTCCTATACATTACCTTCTCACTCTCAAGGAGGTCACTTTCCTGCTTGCCAAAATTATCCACCATTAGCACCAGCAGCAGAGACCTGAATATACGAGCTTGTTGTACAATAGGAGAGAGAAGTCAACAATAAACTGGTGGTGGATGCAAATTAATATCACGGGCTACATAAGGATAAATAAAACGTTGACGAAGACTTGCAGAACGAAAGGCGACGGGTTCACCATGTGAGAGCGGGCCATCATAATATAGTATTTGAAAATTGCAAATTGTTCGTGGACTTTTCTTTGGTGAGAAATTATATATCAATCTTTGGGAACTTTGCTTATAGTTAAGTCCAGAATTCAAAGTGTTCCTGATGTAGTTAGATTATCAGAAAATTTTCTTTTTCTTAAAAAAGAAAAAAAAAAAGGAGGGACCCTGAATTTAAGAAAAATAAATGAATATGAAAAAAAATCATCAGGAATGATTTAGAACAAGGTTGTCAAAAATATTTTTCTAACACGACATAAAATATACAATATAAACTCGGATCGTAAAATCACAAAAAAAATATTTTAACTAATTATATATTGACAATTTCAGTCAAGTAGTAAATAATAGTATAACACAATTAAAATAAAAGTGAAATAAACAATACAAATGTCCAAACACCTTAAAATACATAATTCAAATAAAAATTCATATATGGTTTAAATAACTTAAAAATACGAAAAGAAAAAAAATAAGATTGAACAACTATGTTTTATTGATAGAGTTTCAGAACATTTTCTAGAGGACAGGTCTTGAAACACACTACAGATAACTAGTGAGATAATACAACATTTTAAGGTATGTCACCAACTTAAAAAAAAAATTAACAGAGACCAATATAGTGAACCCGTGATAACGAGAACAAAAACATACAAAATGACATCAATTTAATCCCATGCCACCTCACCTTCCACCTTTTTTATGTTAGTAACAAGTCCTAGAAATAATGTCCAAATATCCCACCAAGCAAGACATGTATTTCAAGTTCTCTATAAGTCTTTGTCGTCTCTCTTTGTAGTTAACAAATTGTTAGTCTAAAACACAGTATTTCTCTCTATATAAGTATTCTCATCTCTTATTTTACTCATTTGATTCCTCACCATTTACCTTTGTCTTCCCATGGTTTCGATTCTCCAATCATGCCTTCCCGGCCTAAAATATAGTATAAGGCTTTCCCATACCCAAGATCTTTTAATGTTGGTGTTAGTATGCTAAGATTGAAAATTTGAGATTTGGGTAACGGAGAAAGGGGAGACTTGGAGTGTCAGGGGACTCGGACATGAAGGCAGTAAATTTTTTAACTTTTGTGGGTTAAAACTCGAAATCGGTCAAAATCAGTAAGATTTTAACAAGTTTGATCGATTTTGAATTTTAATCTAATTTAACATATTATATATATATTAA
>Ga0325400_1002792_pt1 | contig 15518 bp, 11 predicted proteins | sample PopdelMetagenome_2_FD_205662 | JGI IMG/M metagenome (GOLD analysis project Ga0325400, IMG submission 205662) | Populus deltoides microbial communities from Bellville, Georgia, United States - Xylem-PdKOR-R1 | ecosystem: Host-associated > Plants > Phyllosphere > Stem > Wood/Secondary xylem... | reverse complement strand
ATTTCCCAGGTCCATTTGAAGGAGTATCATATTGTCCCAAGGAAAACTTGGTAAGGAACTTCATTCATTGATTTGCTTTTGTATGTAATATTTGGCAATAGCAATCCATATACTTAATGGACTTTCTGTGTGCTCCTAATGCCCTTTATGTTTGTTTTTTGACTTGAATATAGACAAAAGAAAGGGAAGAAAATGTGCGGGGAGTCATTGAAAAGAAATCCCTTCTCCCTCGGATGATTTATCTGTCCATTCACAGTGCTTCAGCATCACTTAAGGAGAGTGTTGAAGAAAATGGGTCCATATCTGGGTCAAAAATCTCCTCAGAGTTTAAGTTTTTGCTTGAGCGCCATGCAAAGATGTTAGGCTTTTCTTTAAGTGATGCAGTTGAAGTGGTTATGGGTGTTTCCAGTGGTGTAAAATCCTTTGAGGTATACTTGTGCTGTCAATCTTATTCCTTGCCTTTTCTTACTGCTCTCTATTATTTTTCATGATATTCTTGTTGATGTGGTTGTATAATTCTGATTCACATTCAGATGAGGTGATATAGGTATGAGACACATTGTTGTAGGTGTGAAAGCATTTCTGTGTTAGGCAGGTTGTCTTTATCTTTTTTCCATTCCTTTAGATGCACACCAAGTTAATATATCTTATAAAGCAAGTGCTTTTGTTAAAATTGTCATCTTTAAAAAAGATTAGTTACTGGTGATCACTAGCTTGCTTTTATTCAAGTCGCCCACTATGGATCACTTAAATACCACAAGAACTTGGATGCATTTTAATTTTTGGATTTGACACAGGCTTTTGGTTCAGACGAGATTGACTGGATAAACTTTGCTGTCTTTTTGAATGCTTGGAATTTGAATTCCCACGAGCCCTTACAGCCTAATGGAGATCAGTGTGGCCGTGGTATTTGGCATGTAGTGGATACTTTGCTGGTGAAATATATTTCAGAGAAGATCAAATCCGTGGAGTCTCTTATTTGCTCTCCAAGGGTTGATCTTCCAATTTTAGTGCAATTGGTTACAGAGCCATTGGCCTGGCATGGTCTTGTGATTCAATCTTGTGTTCGATCATCTCTTCCATCTGGAAAGAAAAAGAAGAAAGGTGGGCCTGTGGACCAGCATTCATCTCTGGTGTTTAATGACATTAGGGATTCAATCCATTCTTTATGTGATATAGTTAAGGAGGTTGCAACATGGATCAGAGGTCAGATTGACAGACCAGAGGATGAGAGTGTGGAAATTATACTTTCCTCTCTTAGGAAAAAGGAACAAGATGAAGGGCCTGGGCGTGTTTTCCATGTTCTGGAAAGTTTAATTCCATCAATAAATGAGGCTGAACTTGGTGATCGGATCTCCCAAGAATTGAAGACATGGAGTCCCCTCGATGTTGCAAGGAAGATAGTGACCGGGGACTCTACATTATTGTCCCAGTTTCTTAATATTTGCGAGTCAAAAATCAAGTCATTTCAGGCATTGAATCAGCAGATAGCTCAAATATAAAGTGTGTTTTGCTTAATGTGTTTCCCCTGATCAGCAGGCATTTTGCTTCAGCTTTGGGAGCTGCATCTGATCTGGAATTACTGCGCTACTTGTCATTAACAGAAAGAGTTGAATGGATTGTTCAAGCTCTGCACTGATCCTCTCTTTGGACTCGTAGTTTACCATGAGATTTCCCTGCCAGATTGTTGTCAGCCTCTATCGTGGCCAGCCAGTTCTGTTTGAGCGGTTTTGGAAATGTTGTGCCAGATTTTCACAATTTATTTGGATATTCTTTCAATTTTTACACAGAACAGGTTTGTGTCTTTGTTCTCTTGATGTATTCTTTTTTGCAATATATCTTTTGTTATTTTTTGCTTAATGTTGCGTGCACATCGGTGAACTTTGAAAGTCAAAATTTGATGTATTATTAAAAAAAACTAAAATTGCTCAGTGTGTTTCACCTTTTAAATTTATAGTTAAACGCTGAGTTGTTTTTTTATTTTATTTTTTTAAACTTTTCTTTTTAAATTGTTTCTTTTCTTTGTTTTTTTAATGAATGTTTTTTTGTTTAATTTTTTTTGTTAATATTAAATTTTTTTCTATTTAGTTATTAAATTTTCATGATACAGGTTCTGGGTTTGATAGGTTAACCTGAATTTTTTTTTCTGGATTTTTTTAATTAATTTTTTCAAATGTAGTTTACAGTGAAACGTTTAATTGTCTTATATTTTCTTTGTTTTTTTTAAGCTGTTTTGTTTTCTTTGTTTTTTTTAATGAATATATTTTTTGTTTAATTTTTTTTGTTAATGTTAAATCTTTTTCTATTTAGTTATTAAACTTTCATTACACAAGTTCCGAGTTTGACGGGTTAATTTGGATTTTTTTCTAGTTTTTCTTTTTAATTAATTTTTTCGTTTAATTTAGTTTGTTAATGTTAAATTTTTTTTATTTAGTTATCAAACTTTCATGACATGGATTCCGGATTTGATGGGTTAACCCAACTAATTCTAGGTTAACCTATAAATTTTTTTTTTCTATTCAGTTATCAAACTTTCATGACACAAATCTCAGATTTGACGAGTTAACCTTATTTGAAGGGTTAACCCAGTTAATTCAAATTTTTTTTCTTCATTATTTTTTTTTTCATGTAGGCTTTTATTTCTTTGTTTTTAAAAAAATTATTTTTTGTTAAGTATTTTTGCTTTTTTCTTTTTTTTTTTCCTTTTTAATTATTTTTTTAAAAAATTTAGTTTGTTAATATTAAGTTTTTTTTATTTAGTTATCAAATTTTCATGACACGAATCCCAGGTTTGATGGATTAACCTGGTTTGACGGGTTAGCTCAGTTAATTTAGTTTTTTTTTCTTCATTAGTTTTTTTGTTCATGTAGGTTTTTTTCCTGTGTTTTTTTCTTTTTAATTAATTTTTTTTGTTTATTAATGTTAATTTTTTTCTATTTAGTTATCACACTTTCATGACACTAATCTCAGGTTTGACGGGTTAACCTGATTTGGTGGGCTAACTCAGTTGATTCAGATTTTTATTTTATTTTATTAGTTTTTTTCTTCCGATTTCATCTTTAAATATTGTAATTAACTATAACTAAAAGACATCAATATTTTTTCTTTCAATTTCATGACACGAATCCCAAGTTTGATGAGTTAAACCAGTTGATTCATATATTTTTTTTAAGTAGTTTTTTTCTTTCAATTTTATCTTTTAATATTGATTTAATTAAGAATTAAACTTTATGATTTGTTTTGTTTACTGGTAATTAAATTATTGTGATCTCATGAGGGGATTTTACTGAACCACTCCTTGCAAAGCACTATTCATCAGAATAATGCTTTGCTTTATTGTTTTTTTAATTAATCTTTTTTTTTAATTTCATTCTGTAATATTAAATTTTTTTCTTTTTAATTATCATACTTTTGTAACAAGATCTTGCAATCAGACTCATATCAAAGACTCCGGGTTTGATGTTGCAACCAAACTCACTTAAACTTGGGTAATGCAAGTTGAATATTATTATTAATATTATAAATATAACTTCTGGATCAGAAATAATAGACAGACCCAATACTCTTAGGTATAACTTTGTAGAAAAATCTAATACTCATAAATTTTAACTTTTTTTTTATATATAAAAAAATTGACCTGTGACGTGGCGCGGGTCACGTTTTTAGTTCTACTCTAATTTAACTCGATTTGTTTTTGTATTTTAAAAGTATTTTTGAAAAAAAATTAAATATTGTTTATTTGCTTTAAATTTTTTTTTTAGTATTCTCATATTATTTTGATGTGCTGATTTTAAAAATAAATATTTAAAAATAAAAAATTATTGTTTTGATATATTTTTAAATAAAAAACCTTTTGAAAGACAGTCAAAAATATATACTGTTGACACAGGCAGCTGTCAATTGTCTTCTTAGATTTGAATTTAAGGTGTAATTTTTTTCTATATTGGAATCCAATGATTTAACCGGTATCAGTAGTATTACGTGAGTATCACCCTGGTAGATCACTGGATCTGGGCAGATGTTAAGTTGCTGTGAGATTACTATGCAAACTGTCTCAATAGAACAGGCAAAGAACATTGTTACGAGGGAACACCTATCTATGTGTATCAAGTTCCCACTTTGGGTGCAAGATCATACTATTTGAAATCAGTTGGCGGCCTACCTAATTCATTAAGATCTATGGGATTCTGGGTTTACAGGTGTCCCTGATGATGTATTTTTCCAAAGAAATTTTGGGGGAGGGAGTTCAGGAAGACGACAAGAAGTTGCTCGAGCAGACTGGTCTGGCCTCTTTTTTCAATTGTATCACCTAATATAGTGGAAAAGGTAATTTATGAATTGATCAGTGCCTTGATTGATGTTTATATATATATATATATATATATAGTTAATCTGTCTGACAAACAAGTAAGAACTACCGTAGGTAGGTAGGTTTACAGGAGCCTTGACAATCCATGCTTTTTTCACCAAAGCCCTATCTATAGAGTGCGTGATAGTCTTACAAAATCCTTTCATTGAAAGTAAATTTAGTTGGATGTGTATCTCATGTATTACGTAAGTGGGATTTAATTAATGAATTTTAATTAATTTAATTGTTAATATTTTTTGGTATTTGAATTTTATAAGATTATTATGTATTGCCCTCTTCGTTTTCAAGTATCACTTCAAATCCAAATCCACACCGGTGGTAGATATTCAAGTTCAAACCCTTTTGATTAAAAAAAAAAAAAAAAAGAAGAGGCAAAACCATACCCATAGTTGTAAATCCCAGTTAAAACCATAAATATTGCTTGAAAATCACGAGGCTATCTTGTAAAACATAACGAGTTAAAAAAATCCATTGAAAGAAGATTGAGCTCATGGGTCAAGAATGGACTTTAGGGTTAAAACTATTTTCTAACATTCTTAATAAGTGGACCAATAACAGAAAACACAACATCATAACTTGACTTCTACTCATTCCATCAAACCCTAAACCAAAATTCAACCTTACCCTAACTGTCCTGGGATTTTCTATACCTTGAGATCTAATAATATGCTAGAAAATGAACATTTGTTCTTGTATTTTATTTACTGCCACGAAGAATTGATTGGTCCACCATGGGCTGACAGGTAGTGTATAATGGTTGACCTAACAATTGATTCTGTACCTGATTAATTGTCTAATCAAGACGAGGCTAGAATGTATTAGGTTTTTTTTTTTTTTTTTAATCTTATGAAATAATGCTATTTTTCATTCAGTTGAAAAGTCTCATAATTTTGATAATTTCTCAGCATAATCCCAAGTAAAAACTTTTATGGTACTAACCAGCCACGTCCTGCTTATTAATTTATGGATCCACATTGAAGAAAGAATTTATGGGTCCATATTAATATATATATATAAATTGAAAAGAAATAATAAAATTCATCATCCATCATCAATAGTGATAACAATATTTCCATCTTGAATTTTTCTCGTCTATTTGCATCTATTTTTTAAAAGTACATTCAAAGAGTAATTAATAAAATGTTTTTAATTACTCTCTAAGCACCATAACTAAACCACTTCTCAAAATTTCAAAAAATATATATATTTCTGATGAACTAACGATATGATAATTCAATATATATACATCGGATTTGATATTAATAGCATGATTTTCCAACCAGAGCCTGGAGCTTACATATGATCACCTTGTGCGAAGCAAGTGGGGAAGAGGACTCCTAGTACATAAAGAGCCAATCAAGTAAAAAACAAGAAGAATTATGGATACCTACTTCCTAACTGAAGAACTCAGACCTGCTTTTAGCACGTATAGCCTACAGAAAGAAGAGAAGATTTTAACTTCGAATCATTTGCTTATGTAATGAAACAAGTTAACTCGCCGCTATGCTAAAAACAAATCAAGGTATCGAGCCTTTAAGGCAAGCCTCCAAATACCATGGCAAAATGAGTTGAACTGCTCAGCAGCATGATCATATGATTGGTCCCTCGTCTGTGCCCTAGTCCTTTTAGCGCAGGATCTTCATTTGGTTGATCAAAATATTGATGGGGGCAAGTGGGTGCACCAAATCCCTTGATGGTTGGACTGAACTGTCCTCAAACTCCCGAATCTCATTGTTGACTCATATAATCTCATCTGCCCAAAACATCTCTTTCAGAGAGGAAGAAAAAAGAAAAGAAAGTTGAAGTCCTGTCCTTTCCCGCTTTATCCTACTATAAATAGACAGTCATTCTAGGCTATATCTCACACATCATCTATAACGAGCTTACACAGCAATGGAGACTCGTAACTTGACTGTCAAGCAAGTTTCCTACTGCCTTTTTCTTAGCATTTTTGTAATCTTCAGTTTCCAAGCTCATTTCTCTGAAGCAGAAACTCACTACCGAGAGTTTGTTGTATGTGTTCTCTTCGTTACTATCTTCTTATCTTTTGCTTGTGATAGAATATAAAGCTGTGAAGCAAATTCTTTTTTTTCCCTTTTCGTGTGGATGGAAACAGATTCAAGCTAAACCAGTGAAGAGGCTGTGCAGAACCCATAACACAATTACAGTGAATGGACAGTTTCCAGGACCAACATTGGAAGTGCGCGATGGCGATACTCTTGTGATCAAAGCAGTAAATAATGCTAGATACAATGTTACCCTCCACTGGTAATTATCGAACATCCTATGCAAGTAGATGAGAAAAAAAGAGAATTGCATATACATACATGGATGTTTTAACTCATGATCAATTGTTGTTGTCTGGATTAATCAGGCATGGAATCCGACAGCTGCGAAATCCGTGGGCGGATGGACCTGATCGTGTCACTCAATGCCCCATCCGACCAGGAAGGAGTTATACATACCGGTTCACAATTGAAAATCAAGAGGGGACTTTGTGGTGGCATGCTCATAGCAGATGGCTTAGAGCCACCGTTTATGGTGCTCTAATCATTCATCCTAAATTGGGTTCTCCATATCCATTCCCTATGCCCAGGACAGAAATTCCCATTCTTCTCGGTAACCCGTCTTTCATTTTCAATCCAAAGTCCTCAAACCATTAGATGGTGGCATAACTGGAAGCTGATTATGTTGTTGATTAACAGGGGAGTGGTGGGACAGGAACCCTATGGATGTCTTGAGGATAGCAGATTTCACAGGTGCAGCACCAAATATATCCGATGCTTATACCATCAATGGCCAACCTGGCGATCTCTATAGATGCTCAAAGCAAGGTTCGCCAGTTATTCTTTTTTTTTTTGCTTTCAGATTTATTCAGCTCTAATTTTAATCTGTAACGTTAATTTCCACTAACCATTGATCATAATATCACTTCTGTTGTGGTTTTGACAATGTAGAAACTGTGAGATTTCCTGTGGGTTCTGGGGAAACAATCCTCCTAAGGGTCATAAATTCTGCCCTGAACCAAGAACTCTTCTTTGGAGTGGCCAACCATATACTGACAGTAGTTGCTGTTGATGCTGCCTACACCAAGCCTTTCACAACCTCAGTCATCATGATAGCTCCTGGGCAGACAACTGATGTCCTCCTCACTGCTGATCAAACCCCAGGTCACTACTACATGGCAGCTCGTGCCTATAACTCAGCCAACGCACCTTTTGACAATACAACCACAACTGCAATCCTTGAATACAAGACAGCTCCTTGCAATGCCAAGAAAGGAAAGCAGTCAACACCCATCTTCCCACGACTCCCAGGCTTCAACGACACAAACAGTGCGATTGCATTCACTTCCCGTCTAAGGAGCCCTTCCAAGGTTAAAGTCCCACTTCAGATTGATGAAAACCTATTTTTTACAGTGGGGCTAGGACTCATCAACTGCACCAATCCTAATAGCCCTCGCTGCCAAGGTCCAAATGGAACTCGTTTCGCAGCTAGCATAAACAATATGTCTTTTGTACTCCCAAAAAGAAACTCACTAATGCAGGCCTACTACCAAGGCCAACCTGGAATCTTTACCACAGACTTTCCACCTGTCCCCCCTGTAAAATTTGATTACACTGGCAACGTCAGCCGAGGACTATGGCAGCCTGTTAAATCAACTAAGCTTTACAAATTGAAATTTGGTGCGAAGGTACAAATAGTGTTGCAGGATACCAGTATAGTCACAGTTGAGGACCACCCAATGCATCTCCATGGATACCATTTCGCTGTTATAGGGTCAGGCTTTGGTAACTTCAACCCTCAAACAGATCCAGCAAGGTTCAACCTCATTGATCCACCATATAGGAATACCATTGGAACCCCTCCTGGTGGTTGGGTAGCCATCCGGTTCGAGGCTGATAATCCAGGTAACACGGAGAATATGCATATACATTTAATATATTTAGTTTGGTTTCAATATTGAACAGATTGACTGATATGATGCCTCGCATTGGCTTACATGGTTTGAAACAGGAATCTGGTTCATGCACTGTCATTTAGATTCACATCTCAATTGGGGTTTGGGTATGGCTTTTCTAGTTGAGAATGGAGTTGGCAAGTTGCAGTCTGTACAGCCTCCCCCACTTGATCTGCCTCGGTGTTAAAGATCACACCATTAAAAGGCTCACCAACAATTGCATCTAGTCTTCTCAGTTGATGATCAATTTACAGTTTCTAAAGTCAGTCCTAAGATATAAATGGATTTGTTTGTCTGAATCCAGAGATGCATGTATTCTAAGCTAGCTTATTTTCTACTAGTTATGTCCCTAGAAGGACTATGTTCCATTAAGCAATTGATTTGGTACGTGTCTGGATCGAGTGTATTTGTTTTAAAATCAAGAAAATTTTCTGAATTATGAGAAGTTGGAATATCACTTCCATTTCATTTTACTGTCAGTAAGTAATATGTAGTTAGCAAATGTTAACTTGTCTGTCCCATGAAATGGATTTAGCTCGTAGGATACGATAATGACTCTGTTCGTGTCCTAAATGATCTAATAACATGGGAAAACCTAGCAACACATTTGCTAAAAATGTGTAAAAGCAACCTGGGACACAGCCAATAATCCTGGGATTGATTAAAAACTCAGTCTGGAAAAAAAGAAAGAAAAACAAGTCAACTGAGTGGATCAAACCAACTATATTTTTACCAGCTACATTAAAATCAAATCTATAGACAGAAGCAACGCCCTACTTCCTACAGACTAAATGCACAAATTGACAATCAAAATGCACCCTTGGTCACCTGACTGAATCAAACCAAATAGATGAAAATGTACAAAGAATAATGGAAAAACAGCCTCCCTTTTCTTATATCCAATGTACATATTGAAAATCAGAGTGGCACAATCCATAAAAAGCTCCAGTATATCAAAGTGAGCTCATCGAGGTGAAGTGTTGTTGTATCTACAAAAAACAGCCTGGCTCAAGTCTTACCAATCAGGCCACAAATTTCAGGCAACGGGTATCATCATGTATTTTCTGGCACCGGATTGAACAAAAGCGCATTCCACACTTCGCACATGTATAATTGGAAGTGAACCCACAAACAGTGCAGAAATGCCTGCGGCATGTAGAACTTGGAGGTCCCACTGCTGCCCTCAAATAGGATGGAACATGCGGAGGCAAAGCTTCCAGGTTCGCCTGTTTTCATAGGTTGAACATTTAAAACCAACTAATACAATTAATATAAGTCAGACAATGAACGTTTCCATTCATACCTCATGTAAGAGTTCCAAAAAATTTCTTGGGGCTTTCCTAGCATTCTCAAGCGCTTTTGCTTGCCGAGTTTTACGCTTTGTGCCTTTCTGCTTCTTCTGTATATAGACTGCAATGGAGATCAAAGAATGTTTAAAAACAATATTGAGAAAAAACATACACAATTTGATCAACTTTCACTTTGCTAAGGAATCCCGTTAAACTACCACTACTGGTGATAAAAAAACGGAAGGAATTTCAAGAAGGCTTATCATTCTCCCTATTCAAAAGATCACATAACCCCCATTCAAAGAATCAAATATTGGTTATGGATTGATGATCAAATTACCAAGTTAGAAACTTTTTAAATAAATGTATGCTGAGCCCTTAGAGAAAATTTTAAAATAAAGGTAAATAAACATAAATACGGGACATAGCCTTGCATAAAATTATTGAAAATCAAATTCACAAGAAGGGACATGTTTCAATCCAAATAGTAAAGTACCAGAAGCTTGTCTTGCCAAACAGAAGATGCATTAGAATAGATAACTGGCACCCTGAAAAAATAGCAGAAAAAAGATGCATACAACAATACTTCTTCGTGAATGCTGGTAAACAAAACCCGCTGGCTACATAGAATTCTTACAAAAGATAAAACGACAGAGGCAGACATAAACATATCACACACACACAAAACACTTCCACGCCTTCAATGTATCGAAGGACATTCTCTTCAACTTGAAATCATACAAAGCAAAGCATATAAACGGAAAATGTAACAAGTTATTCTCAAGACAGAAAAAAACACAAGAATGAAATGAATGAGAGACTCTAATACCATCATCGTCATCATCAAGAGAAGCCTCGTCATCATCAACAGCTTCTACTGTTTCCATCCCTGTATAATCATTCTCCAATGCTTCAAGTCTAGCAATTGCTGCCTTAAAAAAAAAATCCAAAACCATCTTCTTTAAATCAACCAAACTTAAGTAAAACAACAAAAAACTTCGATCTTAGCAAAGAAAAACAAACCCCCATTTACTACTATCTTTCTCAAGTCAGCCAAACATCAATAAAACGATAAAAATTTTCAATCTTCTCATTTAAAAACAGAACCCCATTTCACTACTCTCTTCTTTAATTAATCAAACAATTGCAAAACATTTTTTTTTCTCAATCTTTTCAATAAAAAAACAGAAACCTGAGTTCTGTTATCATTGCTGGCAAGCGCAGCTGCCATTTTTGGAGCAATCTTTCGAGTTCGCATTGACATTCTACGAAATGGGTTTGAAACGTCATCTTCCATTAGCCTTCAAAAAATCCAAAAAAGAATCAAACTATAGTTAAAAAAAAAAGAAAAAACACACAAACTTTGAACGAAAACAGAGATATTAAAGAGAAAGAGAGCGAACCCAGATGAAGAAAGCGGCGGCTTTGTTCCAAATATGAACGATAAGTCGTTCTTTCACTATGCGCAGAGTACTGATGTGTGTGGACAGTCACAGAGAAGCTGATTTGGTGAAGGGAGAAGAAGGGGGTACTTCAAATTTGGAGGACCTGTCGTTTGTAATAAGCAAATGACATGTCATTTATGAGCTAAGCCCCAAGCATCTCTGTTGAGTTTTAAATGGCCCAGCAGATCATAGCTCGAGTTCGGTAAACTTAAGGTTAAGGAAAAGAACTTTTTTTTTCAAAAATCCATATTATTTCGAGTTCTTTCTAAAAAAAAAAAAAAGAGTTGATCCTCATGTCATTTCATGAGCTAAGTTAATATAATCATGGTTTATAAATATCTCATTTTACAATCATATACTCCCTATAATTTTTAATTTATATGTCTTTTTTAATCATTGTTTTTTTTTTTATATATATATTTACTAACTTAAATATTAAAAATTCTAATGTTTAAACAAGGAATTTTTTTTTAAGAATAACTAAAACGAAAAACTCGCATTTAAGTTGATTATTTTCTAGCCCAAGACGTAGCCATGAAAAATCAATTCAATATTTCATCATTTATTTTGATGAAACCAATTTAGTGAATTACTGAAATTTTAATAAATTATTAGCTATTTTTTTTATGAGTAAATCAAAATTATAAATCTTAGATCAAAATGGATAGTTTGAATTTTATAAATATAATAGAAATTATTCAAATCCTAAATGAATTCATCTTACTAGTCAATATTATTCACATACAATTTCTTAAGAAAAAAAATTATTTTATAGTATACAGAACTTCCCATATTTTTTTTCAAAATGTATATAAACTTCAAATTTTTTTTTTTAAGATGGTAATAATAGGAGCAATGATTAAAATGAACACCTCATGTAGGCCTCTTTTGGATTTTCCTCCATGGACGGACAAGACGCTACTATCAGCTAGCTTCAAGCCCATCTCAGTCAAAGACCTTATTCTTGCATTATTATGATTCTTGACAGTACTTTGCATGCATATTCTTGGCCTTGGACTAATTGCCAGTTATCACCATTTCCAAAACCTTAGCCTAAATCACTTACAAGCACAGTCCCCTTGCTGAAATCATGCCACCTTAATAACTTTATATGTATCATTTCATCAATTTTTTTCTAGTCTTTTCCCTTGTGTTATGGTTTGGATTAACTGGTGTGTTTTTTTTCCGGGTGTTATATATTGCCTAGTGAAGCTGATAAAAAATATCGTACCAGAACCCTAGAAGAACTAGTTTAAAGTACCCAAATGGTGTTGAGAAGATCTTCTGATCCTGTATCTACATTGAACTTAATTGATACAATTCAACGACTAGGTATTTCCCATCGTTTCGAAGAAAAAATCGATGAACAGCTTGATATTACAAAATATCTCAAAATGATATTATTTTAATTTTTCTATATATATAAACATTTAGAATCAACCCTACAATACATAACTTGGATTTTGCCTTGGATAGACCCCACATCGGGTTTTTGAACTATGCTCCATGCTTGGACTCGGAGGATAACTATTACCCTCCAAAAACACATCACCCCTCGAAAAAAAACTTTATGTATACTCGTCTCTTGACAGTATACAAATCAGCTGAAATTTTTTTTTGCTTTATGGTAGCATGAGTCACTTGCAGAAAAGATAATTTAGCCCACATACAATTTATCGAAAATCAGCTTGCTGAAAAAGTGGGATTTGTGGGTTTGTTTTCGACATGTAAGATTTGTTCATGTTCTTGAGAGAAGCTAACAACATAGCGAATCGGCTTCCTGAACAAGGTGTTTTCAGGAGTGAGGATCGAGCTAATTGCATGGCTTTGAAAAGCAGAGACCTTTTGATTCAAGAGTATATGCGTATGCTGCTGTCACTTGCGTTGTTGATACTGCTGATTATCTTGCGGTGCTCTTTTAGGGCTGTGGGTTGCAGAACGACGATCGTCCATTCTGTTCGTGTTTTCATTTATTGTCTATCTTCGTTTAAATTGCTGTCTCTCTGTTTTTTCTTCTACTTGGAAGTTTAGCTTCTTTTTTGCCCAGTGGTTTATGTCATAGTTGTGAGAACCAATCCGCAGTTGACACGTATGAAGGCTTGGTTTGTGAGTTGAGTGAGGTGGCCCGCGGGTCAACCCAAGCTACTATTTTTTAAAACACACCGGTAAAACAAGTTGGATTTTAAAAAATTAAAAATAATATCATCTTTAAAAAAAAAAAGGGTTTGAAATAAAAGCTTGTTTGGTTTTAATTTTAGACCAAGTTTTATAACTATTATTTATACATTCACTTTGATGTTGGGTATTTTCACAACTTATATATATATATATATATATATAATCACATTTAATTAATTAAACTATCATTATGCACCAGATTTAAAGCTTAGGTGACCAGTTTGTTATCTATAAATTATTAGGAGATAACAGTTTGAGGCCTAAACTCAATTCAAAATGAAGCCCTAAATGAGCCATTTGTCAAGGCTAAGCCCACCAATTCAGCAAGAAAACCAAGACCCAAAGAGGGACACAATGTAAAAGTCCGCCCTCCCGGGGTTGCTGGTCTCTGACAACTGAACTGCCAAGAAATCCAAGAATTCTGGGATTGGAACTTTTGATTAGTTTCACATTGAACACGTCGATTACAAAGGATCATAACAACAGACCAATAACCAGATAACCACCTTTTATCTCCCTTGAACTACATTGTTTTGGTCTTTACAGTCATGCTGATTCTGTTTTTAGCTGTTTTTGTTTTCTGGGTTTTCCTTATTTTTGCTGTTTAAGCAAATATTTGAATAATCTAGCATAAAAAACTGCACAGATGGAGCTTGGTGTGATGTTTACAATGATTGTGGATGGTTAAAAGTTTGAGACTTGGTGCAAATTTACCATACATGCCTAGTTTAATATGGGCGATCTCGTCATACTGATGTGAAAATTGTTTTCTTTTTTAGATGAATGTGAAGAATATTGAAAGAGCCCAACTTTCAATTAAGTTGGATTAGGAGAACTAGAGTGTTATCTTGATTTATTAGATTTCACTTTTTTAGTATATGCAACTGGAAAGACTTTGAATTTTATGTCTACAATGATGGCTAATTAATTTTATTAACGGTGCGGAAAAAACAGTATTTTCTTGCTTTTTTTTTTTTTTCTTGTGATTGGAACGTAAAAAACTGTGGGACTCATAAACAATAAATTATAGTTTTCATCTTACCAAACAGGTTGCAATCTTAGATTTGGCTGGCTATGTTACTAAAGAGAAAGGATAGTTTTGAATCTGTGGTGTCGTAGCATCAGCAGGGGGTTGGCCACTCTTGATCTTCTAGGAAAGCTGGATGTTGTGGATTCAAATGAAGTGATTCAGTGGATTATGGAGTGCCAACATGAATCTGGTTTTTAAACATTGACTCAATTTTAAGGATTTTGTTTTTATTTTTAATTTGTGTACAAATCAAATCAAAGTCGTTTTTGGTTCTTGAGAAAAAAAATAAAACAATGTTGTTTTGAGATTCATGAGAAGCCATCGATCCTGCTTATGCTTTGCCTGTTAACGTTGTGCATAGGATTTTCTTTAGCAGATAATAGTTTAGCTATTCGAAGTGAAAAGACTTGTTTATTCCTTCCATAAACCGAAGTCCATTGAAGATCCAAACACTTCGGCATCTTTCGACATTCGATGGAACAAGTTTTTCGAGCAATGTTTTTGCAGACTATATACGTAATAAACATGGTAAGAAATTCCCTGTTTTTTTGTCTTTTATCCCTCTGTAGATGGGAGCCATCGTATTTGTCGCGTGAATTATAAACAAAATCGATTATATGAAGTGGAGGCTGCTGGTTCTTGGAAGTTGGTTTTTGTACGAGTTGCTGTCGTTTGTTCTTGTGTTTCTCGAAAATCTTTCTGGGTTCAATCCACAGTTTTATGATTGCTTGGAGTGAATAAAAACATGCCCATGGGCCATTGGAATCTGCTATTTCTTGTGTTTAGCCATACCTGACAATGTTGTCTTCAAAATTTACAAGGAATAATAATTTCAGGATTTCTTAGTACCATTTTCGTTTTATTTTTCTATTTTAAAAACAAAATTAGAAATATAAAAATTATTTTTCTAAAAAATCCACAGTAGATTTTCAAAACGAAACAAAATGGTTTTCAAAAACTATGATAATGGTGAACTATTTGTTGGTTTTTCCAATCTTCACTAAAAAAATTCAACATATATACCTCTCTGTTTCAGAAACAATCATGTTTGGTCCTTGAGAGGTTAAAATAATATCATATTTAAAAAAAAAAAAAAAACACGAAAAAGACAGTCATGCGGCAGCAAGAAAGGCCAAATCCATTAATTGTTTCCAGGTTGTATCAATACCCAACAAGAATGAACAGAACAATACAGTAAAATTTACTTTGTCCTCAAGTAAGTGAGTGACTCTTGTTAGAGAAGCCA
>Ga0325400_1002791_pt1 | contig 15519 bp, 16 predicted proteins | sample PopdelMetagenome_2_FD_205662 | JGI IMG/M metagenome (GOLD analysis project Ga0325400, IMG submission 205662) | Populus deltoides microbial communities from Bellville, Georgia, United States - Xylem-PdKOR-R1 | ecosystem: Host-associated > Plants > Phyllosphere > Stem > Wood/Secondary xylem... | reverse complement strand
ATGTCGGGCTGCACCGCCGCTGGCTGGATCCGACCCGCCCCTTCGCGGAGGTCGTGCTGAAGCCCGCGCACGGCGTGCTCGTCACCTCCGCGACGCTGACCGGGGGCGGCGACTGGGCGACGGCGGAGGCGCGGGTCGGGGCGCCCCACCTGTCCCGTGCCGCCGGCCGCTTCCAGGTCGAGAGCCCGTTCAACTATCCGGAACAGGCCGAGGTACTGATCGTCACCGACGTGAAGCGGGGGGACGTGCCCGCGCTGGCGAACGCCTATGCCCGGCTGGTGGAGGCGGCGGGCGGCGGCACGCTGGGTCTGTTCACCGCCATCCGGCGCCTGCGCGGCGTCCATGCCCGCATCGCCGACCGGCTGGCGCGCGAGGGCCTGCCGCTCCACGCCCAGCATGTCGACCCGATCGACACCGGCACGCTGGTCGATATCTTTCGCGACGACCAGCATGCCAGCCTGCTCGGCACCGACGCGCTCAGGGACGGAGTCGACGTGCCCGGCCACTCGCTCAGGCTGGTGGTGATGGAGGGGGTGCCCTGGCCCAAGCCGAGCGTGCTCCACGCCGCGCGGCGGTTGGCGGGCGCCAAGGATGGGGCAGGGGGCGCGGCCTATGACGACCGCATCGTCCGCGCGCGATTGGCGCAGGCGTTCGGGCGGCTGATCCGGGGGCGGGGTGACCGGGGCGCCTTTGTGCTGCTCTCCGCGGCGATGCCGTCGCGCCTTCTTACCGCCTTTCCGCCCGGCGTACCCGTCCACCGCGTGCCGCTGGACGAGGCGGTGGTCAGGGTGCGGGTGCGCGTCGCGGCACGGCTTTCCAGCGACGCCCCGCTGGTGCATGAGGCGGCCCGGTCCTGAGAGGAAGCCCTGTGAAGACGCTGACGCTGATGCGCCACGCCAAGTCGGGCTGGGACGATCCGGGCTTGCGCGATTTTGACCGGCCGCTGAACGCAAAAGGCCGCCGCGCCGCCGCCACGATAGGCCGCCACTTGCGCGAGGCAGGGATCCGCTTCGACCACCTCGTCGCCTCCCCGGCGCTGCGCGTGCGCGAGACGCTGGATGCCGCCGGCCAGGCCTATGGCGCGCGTCCCATTCCGTGCTGGGACGAACGACTGTATCTGGCGCCGGTGCCGGTCCTGTTGGAGGTGATCCACGCGATGCCGGCGGCGGCGAACCGCGTGCTGCTGGTCGGGCACAATCCGGGCCTGGAGGAACTGCTGCTCCGGCTGGTCCCGGCGGGAGGCGGCCTGCGCGCCGAGGCGGAGCGCAAATACCCGACCGCGACGGTGGCCGAGATGACGTTCGCGGTCGACCGCTGGGACCGGGTGGTGGAGGGCGGCGGATCGCTGGCCCGCTTCGTCCGGCCCCGGGACCTCGACCCGGCGCTCGGCCCGGACGAGGATTGAGGCTCAGATGCCCGCGTACCAGTCGTAGTCGACATTGTCCTCCCAATAGCCGCCGCGGCCCCGGCCGATGCCGTCCAGGCTGGCGACCGCCTCGATCGCCATCAGATATTTGGCGTGCTTGTAGCCGAGCTGCCGCTCGACGCGCAGGCGGCAGGGCGCGCCGTTGGCGATCGGCAGGAACCGGTCGTTCAGCGCCCAGGCTAGGATCGTCTGCGGGTGAAAGGCGTCGACGAGGTCGATCGACTCGTAATAGGGCCGGCCGCCGTACAGGTCGGCGCAGCGGAAGACGACGAAGCGCGCCGCGTCGCGCAGCCCGGCGAGGCGGAGCACGTCGCCCAGCCGCGGCCCCTGCCACTTGCCGATCGCGCTCCACCCCTCGACGCAATCGTGGCGGGTGACCTGCGCGCGCTGGGGCAGGGCGCCCAGGTCGCCGAGTCCGAGCGACAGCGGGCGCGTCACCAGCCCGCCGACCCGCAGCCGCCAGCCGGCGAAGCGCCCGTCGCGCAAGGCCGCGTATTCGGCCGTGCCGGGATCGCGGGTGCCGTTGGGGCGGAAAAAGGGGGAACGCTGGTCGGCCCGGTATTCGGGGGCGAGCGCGTTGCGGTCGGTCAGCGCGCGGTGCAGCCCGCGCTGCATGGCCTCGCCCTTGAACAGGATCGCGCGGGCGGCGGGCTGCTCCAGCACCCGGTCGCAGCCGGCGAGCGCCAGGCCCGCGCCCGCGGACAGGAGGGTGCGGCGGCGCAGGATCATTCGGCGGCATCCCCCGGCACCCGCCACCAGCCGGTCAGCATCGAACGCGTCTCGTTCCACGCCCCCGCCAGGATCACCAGGACCAGGTGGACCACCGTGAAGGCGACCAGTCCCATCATGGTGAGGAAGTGGAGCGAGCGCGCCGACTGCCGCCCGCCGAACAGGTCCAGCAGCCAGGGCCAGGCGGCGTTCATCCCCGGGGACAGGGCGATGCCGGTGGCGACGGCGAGCGGCAGCAGGCCGAACAGCACGGCCGCGTAGCTCAGTTTTTGGAGCGTGTTGTAGCGGCGGGGATGGTCGGGATCGTGAAAGCGGAAGTTCCAATGGTCGTGCACCTCCGCCGCCAAGTGGGCGGGTGCGAGTTCGCCGCGGCGGACGCGCAGGTCGCGCGCGAAATGGCGGTTGAGGAGGCCGGCCACCATGTGCAGGAGCAGCCCGAATCCGAGCACCAGCGCGAAGAACAGGTGCCAGCGGCGGGCATGCGCGAGGTTGTACGATCCAGGGATGGTCAGCCAGTCGGGGAAGCGCGGCAACTGCCACCACGCCGCATCGTAATTGGCGCCGAACTGCCCCCAATACAGCCGCGGATGCGCGTTGGAGATGCCGAGGCCCGACCCGACCAGCACCATCACCGCGATCGCATTCACCCAGTGCCACAGCCGCGTCGCGAGGCGATGGCGGAAGACGGCGCCGGAACGGAACGGGGCGGGCATGGTCCCGTATGTAGCAAGTCGTGAGGCGAAATCGACACCATTTCAGTGCGTTTACCGCAGCTTCACCGACGTCGCTTAGCAATCACCGGATCGTCGACGGGATATTGGACGCATGTATCACCTCCGCACCGACCGCGTATCGGGCATCATCCACATCGCCATCGAGGGATTCTGGACGGTACCGGAGGTCGCCGCCTTCGCGCGCGACCTGGGTGCCGAGGCGGCTTCGTTCCACGCGGAGGGCCGTACCCCCGCCCTGTTCTACGACTATACCCGCGCGGTGATCCAGAGTCAGGACGTGGTCGGCGCCCTGTCCGAACTGGGGCGCCGGGCACCGGCAGGCGCGCGCAAGGTGGCGATCTTCACCGAAGGCCGGCTGGCCCGCCGGCAGGCGGCGCGGGTCGCGGCGGCGAGCGACCGTATCGCGGTGTTCGACGCGCGCGAGGATGCGCTGAGCTGGCTGGCCGACGTCGGCTAGGATGCCGGTTTGCGGGCCGCGACGCGCCCTGGCCGGTCTGCGGCCAACCCGCCTCCACCTCCGTCCGTCCCCAGCGCCGGAGAGGCACAAGCCCGACGCCCGCGGCAAAGTATCTCTGCTTCGCCCGACCCGGACGGAGAGGCAGGGCATGCGGATCGATCCGGTCGCCAACTGCGCTAGGCCTGTCTGTTTAGCGATAGGCGCGCGCGAAAAAGATGGCGGCGGTGACCAGGATCGTCCAGCCGCGCACGCCTCCGGCCGGCAGCCGCTTGCCCAGCCTTGCCCCCAGCCATCCACCGACGATCCCGCCCGCCAGCATCGGCAGGCAGGCCTGCCACCGGACGAGCCCAAGTCCCGCGAACACGAACGCGGCGGCTAGGTTGGCGACCGCGAGCATCAGCGTGCGCGGCGCGAACATCGATCGCGGCGTCTCCCCCGCGAGCAGCCCGTAAGTCGCGGTGGTCATGATTCCGACGCCTCCGCCGAAATAGCCGCCATAGATGCCCAGCAGGGTTTGCGCGACCAGCAGCGTCGGCGCGCCGATCGTCACCCGCGCCGCCAGCCACGCGGCCGCCGAGCGCCCGAACAGGATGGCAAGGAACGCGACGAGCAACAGCCACGGCACGATCAGGTCGAAGGCCCGGACCGGCGTGACCACCAGCAGTGCGCTGCCGGCGAGGCCCGCCGCGAAGGTGACGGCGGCGAGCAGCCGGATCGGCAATCCCCCGACCGGCCGCAGTTCGTCCCGGAACCCCCAGGCGCTGGTCGCAGCCCCCGGCAGCAGCGCGACGTTGGAGGTCGCGTTGGCGAGGTTGGCGGGCAGGCCGAGCGCGAGCAGCGCGGGCATGGTCGCGAAGGTGCCGCCCCCCGCCAGCGCGTTCATCGCGCCGCCGACGAAACCGGCGGCGGAGGGGATCAGGGCAGTGGCCGGCGTCATGACGGGGCCATCGCCCCATCGCCAGCGCATGTCCATCGCCGGCGCATGTCCATCGCCACCGTGCGGGCGTGGCGGCGTGGGTCAGCCCTGCGCGGCGACTGCGCTCAGACCGTGAACGATGCCACCGCGTTCTCGATGGCGCGCTTGATCGCGGGAGCATCGGCCAGGTCGGCACCGCTGAAGGATGCGGTGATCGACAAGCGATGGCGCATGATCGCGAACACCATCGTGCAGAGTCCGCGTCCTCTCACCTGAACCAGCGCGCCACCGGTGCAACGCAGCGCCAGGCGGTGACGATCGTCCAGGAAGAGGTCGGTGGGTGCCACCAGACTGTTGGGCTTCGCAACCGCCATCCAATGCCGCATGCCCGCGATCGGCGACGCCTGCGCGAAGCGGCCGCTCAGCCCGGTCCCGGCGAGGTCGGACGCCAGGGCGGCGGCCGCATCGCCTAGCGCGCGGTCCGCCGGAACGACGACGGCATCGGCCTCTACGAACCCGCGCGTGTTGAGCGTGGCCTCCCCGACCGGCATCGATTGCGGGCCGGCGAAGATGTCGCGGAACAGCAGGTCGAAGAAGCGGATCGGCCGGGTGTAGCGGTTGGCCTGCGGCGGCACGGGCACCCAAGACGGACCTTGTTCGGACGTCACGGTCGAGAGGACCAGATGGCGCGGGATGCGGAACCGCTGGCGGCCGATGTGACCGTAGAGGTAGCCTCCGTCATCGGCGGCCGGCCGTCGTTCGCCTGCCGCCGCCGGAATGCCCAGCACCGCGGCCGCCGCCAGCGACAGGGCGCCGACCCGGCCGATCACCGTGCGGGAGCCGGGCGCTCCGGATCGCCGAGGTGCGTTGCCGCCCATGACCCGGCTAGCCGAGCGCCACCTCTGCCTCCGCCGCCTCCCGGTCGCGCTCGGCCCTGCTCTTCTTCGCCGCGGCAGTCTTCAGCTGGCCGCAGGCAGCGTCGATGTCGCGACCGCGCGGCGTGCGGACCGGCGCGGAGATGCCCGCCTCGAAGACGATGTCGCTGAACGCGCGGATCCGCTCGGGCGTCGAGCATTCATAGGGTGCGCCCGGCCAGGGATTGAACGGGATCAGGTTGACCTTGGCGGGCAGGCTGTAGTGGCGGAGCAGGCGGACGAGCTCGCGCGCGTCGTCGTCCGAATCGTTCCGGTCCTTCAGCATGACGTATTCGAAGGTGATGCGGCGCGCGTTGTTGGCGCCGGGATAGGCGGCGCACGCCGCCAGCAGCTCCTCGATGCCGTATTTGCGGTTGAGCGGCACCACCTCGTCGCGGACCGACTTGGTCACGGCGTGGAGCGACACGGCCAGATTGACCCCGATCTCCTCCCCCGCGCGCGCCATCATCGGCACCACGCCCGAAGTCGACAGGGTGATCCGCCGCTTCGACAAGGCCAGCCCGTCGCCGTCCATCACCAGCCGGAGCGCGTCGCGAACGCTGTCGAAATTATACAGCGGCTCACCCATCCCCATCATCACGATGTTGGTCAGCATCCGCCCTTCCGGCTGGGACGGCCACTCGCCCAGCGCGTCGCGGGCGAGCATCACCTGGCCGACGATCTCGCCCGCGGTCAGGTTGCGGACGAGCCGCATCGTGCCGGTATGGCAGAAGGAGCAGTTGAGCGTGCAGCCGACCTGGCTCGACACGCACAGCGTGCCCCGGTCGGCATCGGGGATGAACACCGCCTCGTAATCATGTCCGTCGGGCGAGCGGAGCAGCCACTTGCGCGTCCCGTCGGTCGACACCTGCGCCTCGACCACCTCCGGCCGGCCGATCGCAAACCTTGTCGTGAGCCAGGGATGCTGCGCCTTGGCGATGTCGGTCATCTGGTCGAACGCCGTGGCGCCGCGATTGTAGAGCCAATGCCAGATCTGCTTGGCCCGGAGCTTCGCCTGGCGCGGCTCCATGCCCGCCACGCCAAGCGCCTCGCGCAGCTGGTCCTTGGATAGACCGATCAGGTCGACGCGGCCGTCTGGGCGCGGAGCCTGCGCCATGCGAGGCACGGGCACGGGGTCAACGTGCCCGGGAATGGGCATCAGGTTCGCGGCTGTCTCCATCGCTGCCACATAGTTGGAAACGGCACGGTTTTCTACCGTCCTCCCCGGCATCCCAGCAGCACGTTGCCCTCCGTCGACAGGTAGTTGCGGCGATAGTCGAAGCGCGGCGTGTCGGAGAAGAGGAGCCAGTAGTATTTCATCTGCTCCGACCACCAATAGCCCGAGCAGTGGTCCTTCTGCGCCCGGGTCGTGACATCGGCCAGATCGGCATAGCCGTGCGCCGCCCTGTTCCACCGTTTCATGTTGCGGAAGTGGGTGGCCGTCAGCCGCCGCCACCGCTCGTCCCGGTCGAGCAGCCACAGGTTGAACGCCGCGTCGGCGAGTTCGGGGCGAAGCGCGTTGCTCTTCTGCGTCGGCACGTCGGCGGCGTAATCCCATTCCTCGGGAAGGATGCCGAAGCGATCCTGCAGCACCGCCCAGCTCTCGGTATACGCGACGCCCGCCGCCCGGTCGCCGCCCTGCGCCAAGAGCCCGCCGTAGAAGGAGGCGAGCTCGTCCTGCCGGGTGTTGAGCCGGGCGCCCGTGTCCATGTCGACGTCCGCGAACCATAGTCGCCCGCCCCGCCGGTCGCTCTGATGCCTGAGGATCGCGTCGGTGCAGGTGCGGTACATGGCCCGCATCTCGCGGTCGCCGAGCAGCTGCCAGCTGTCCCATAGATACTCGTAATAGCTGTCGGCGTAGGACCCGATCGTCGCGCGGCGATCCAGCCATTCACCGGTCAATGCGTCGATCCTGGTGCCGAGCAGGTCGAGCCTCGACCGTTTGGCGAACAGCGCCACCGCCGCGCGGCGGGTCACCTCCCGGTACTTGGGGTCGCCGGTCAGTCGCGACAGCGTGCCCCATTCGGGCAGGAAGGTGCCGATCTCCGCCGGGTTGGTCGCGGCGTCGCGCACCGCGCCGGTGCGGAGGTTGACGTAGCGGTACGGGAAGCCGGTCGGCGTGCTGAACGCCGGCAGCAACCTGTCGGCCAAGTCCTTCGCCCTGGCGAGCACCACGGCGTCGCCGCTGGCGAGATGCGCCGACAGGAGCCCGCCGACCAGCCGGATGGAGGTCTCGAACACCGAAACCTCGCCGTCGACGTCGAAATCGGCATGGTCCCTCACCCACGCGATCCCGTCGGCGAAGCGGCTGTCCAGCCCCATCAGCCAGAGCGTGTCGAGCGCCTCGATCAGGCTGAGGCCCAGATGCCCGGTCTTGAGCGGAAAGGAGGACGCCCCGCCACTGACCGGCCTGATCTCGTCCTTGCCCCAGGCGAGCGCGCGGTACCGGTCCCACGCCCAGGCCATCTCCGCCCGGACTTCGGCCGCGAGCGGCTGCCAATCGGTTCGCGCCGCCATCGCAGGTGTCGCCGCCAGGGCGAGGGCGCCCGCCACCACCTGCCGCCGTTCGATCATCGCCTTTCTCCCAGACAGGCCAGCCGCGCTGCGTCGATCGCGGTGGCGGCGCCCGCCAGCGCGTAGCTGTCGGCGAAGGGGCGCCCGCCCGCGGCCACCGCCTCGACGCTCATGCTGCGTTGGCCCCGCATCGCCGCGACGATCGCGCGGTCGGCGGCGGCATCCGCGGCCCAGGCATCACGCTCGCCCGCGACCAGCCGGAAGCGTCGCTCGCCGATCGTCAGCGTCACCGGCGCCGACCGGTCGCGGGCGGCAGAGAGCCGGACGTGGAGCGAGGCGGCCAGGCCGCGCCGGGGCCAGTCGGCGACGCTGGCGAACCCGCCCGCGCGCGTGCGGGTGGCGACCGGGCGCGCGATCGCGTAGCAGCGGTCGCGGTCGCGGAACGCCCCCCAGCCGTCGAACACCCCGATCGCGGCGGGGGCGAGCAGCATCGCGGCGATCATGCCGGGTGGATCATGCCGGTGCGTGACCGGTGCCGCGGTGCGCCACCTGCTCCCGACCGCCGGCGACCAGCACCACCGACCCTTGTGGCAGACCAGGCGCGATCGGCACGCCCACCCGGCCATCAACCGGCGCTCCGGTCAGGATGCCGCGGAGCACCCGGCTGGACACACCGTGCATCACCAGGAGCCGATCGCCCGCGTCACCGTTCGTATCCCGCGCCCAGCCGCCAACGCGCGCTTCGATGGCGGGGTAGGTCTCGCCGCCGGGCGCCGGCGCTATCAGTCCCCCCGTGCGGACGATCGAGCCGCGCTCGGCGGCCAGCGACGCATAGGTCCGGCCTCCCCATTCACCCATGCCGATCTCGACCAGTCGGGCATCGATGCGGGCGCCATGCCAGTCGAGCTCCAGATGCTCGGCGATGATCGCGAGCGTCTGCAGCGCGCGACCGGCCGGCGACGACCACAGGGTGAGCGCCGGCCGCGCGCCCAGCTGTTCGCGCAGCACCCGCCCGATCCCGTCCGCTTGCGCGAAGCCGGCGCGGGTCAGCGGCGTGTGCGGGTGATCGCCTTGGATGCGGCCGGCGGCGTTGAAAACGGTTTCCCCGTGCCGCGCGATGAAGTCGCGCCCCTGCCGCCCGCTCTCAGCCATGGTGGTCATCATCCCCGTTTCAACCAGCTGTGGCGCAAACGCAACGCTTGGCGCCGTTTAGGTGAGGTTCATGCAACAAGCCGGCCCGGACACCAGTTACGCGGCTCCCCGGCTGAACCACGGGGCGAAACCAAGTTGGAGTGTTTCCATGCGTAAGATCATCGGCCTGTCGCTCATCGCCGGCTCGACCCTCGCCGCCGCGCCCGCGCTCGCGCAGGACGTCAATCCCGTCTTCACCGGCCCGCGGGTCGAGGCGACGCTGGGCTACGACCATGTCGGGGCGGGCTCGTCGGTGTCGAACAACAACGGCCGCGACGACCAGTCGATCGACGGGCTGCTGTACGGCGGCGGCGTCGGCTACGACATCGCGACGTCGGGCGGCCTGGTGCTGGGCGCGGAGGGCGAACTGACCGGCTCCACCGCACGCAACTCGCGCGGGCAGTACGGCAACACCTTCGGCTATGGCCGGGTGCGGCAGGGTCGCGACTTCTACGTCGGCGGGCGCGTGGGCGTGCTGGCCGGGCCGGAGACTCTGGTCTACGCCAAGGGCGGCTACACCAATTCCAAGCTCAACGTGCTGGCGGGGTCGACGACCCAGACCACCGACACCGATTTCGAGCTGTCGGGCTACCGCGTCGGTGCGGGCGTCGAGCGCGCGCTCAGCCCCACGACCTTCGCCAAGATCGAGTATCGCTACTCGAACTACGAGCGTGGCCGCATCAACTACGGCAACGGCGCGAACTCGGGCCGGTTCGACGTCGACACCGACCGCCACCAGATCGCGGCGAGCTACGGCATCCGCTTCTGACGCGAGCGCCCGCGAGCGCGGACGGCGGCGGGCAAAGTCCGCTGCCCGACATGGTCGCGGGCACCCGTTCGGCAGCCGTTCAGGCGCCGCTGCCTAGCCGTGCGGCGACAAGGAAGTGACATCATGAAGCATCTGATCCTCGCGGCCGCCATCCTCGCCCCCGGCGTCGCGGCGGCGCAGTCCGCGCCGGTCGCCCCGTTCGAGGGCGCACGGGTCGAAGGGCTGCTCGGCTATGACAGCCAGCAGGCGCCGTTTCCGGGCGACGCGGCCGACAGCAACGGGATTCTCTACGGCGTCGCGGCGGGCTACGACCTTCGGCGCGGCAATCTCGTCCTGGGTGCCGAGGCGGAGCTGACCGGCGCCTCCACCGACACCCGCGGCGACGGCGTGTTCGCGCCGGGCGACCGGATCGTGATCGACGCGGGGCGCGATCTCTACGCCGGCGGGCGGGTCGGCTTCGTCGTGGCGCCCACGACCATGGTCTATGGCAAGCTCGGCTACACCAACGCGCGGGTCGACATCGACTATCGCGGGGCGGCGGGCGGTGCGGGGTTGGCTGCACGCGACAGCGACACCAGCGGCGGGGTGCGCGCGGGGGCGGGCGCGGAGGTCGCGGTCGCCGGCAACACCTACGTCAAGGGCGAGTATCGCTATTCCGACTATGGCAGCCGCACGATCGATCATCGCCACCAGCTGGTGATCGGGGCGGGGTTCCGCTTCTGAGGTCTGCTTTGCGCTTGTAAACGAGTCGTTTACCAGCGACGCGCGAAGGGGTTGGGGCGCTTGCTCCGGCCCCTTCTTCGCGGCTAGGACTAGGCGCCAAATCGGCCCTGACTCGCCCCTTGCCGGGGATAGCGGCCGCACGGGGGAACCGATGAAGGCGACGATCGAACGCGCGACGCTCCTGAAAGGGCTGAGCCATGTCCAGTCGGTGGTGGAGCGGCGCAACACCATCCCCATCCTGTCCAACGTCCTCCTGGAAGCGACCGAGAGCGGCCAGCTGCGGATGATGGCGACCGACCTCGACCTCCAGATCAACGAATCGGTCGCCGCCGCGGTCGACCAGGCGGGCTCCACCACCGTGTCGGCGCACACGCTGTTCGACATCGCCAGGAAGCTGCCGGAGGGCGCGCAGGTGCAGCTGACCGCCGCCGAGGGCCGCATGACCATCGTCGCGGGCCGCGCGCGATTCTCGCTAGGCACCTTGCCGCGCGACGACTTTCCGGTGATCGCCGAGGGCGAGCTGCCGACCAAGTTCGAGCTGCCGGCCGAAACGCTGAAGCAGGTCGTAGACAAGACCCGCTTCGCGATCTCGACGGAGGAGACGCGCTATTACCTCAACGGCATCTTCCTCCACGCCTCCGAGGACGGCGGCAAGCCGGTCCTGAAGGCGGCGGCGACCGATGGGCACCGGCTTGCCCGCGTGACCATGGACCTGCCCGAGGGCGCCACCGGCATGCCCGACGTGATCGTGCCCCGGAAGTGCGTGGGCGAACTGCGCAAGCTCCTCGACGAGGTCGACGGCTCGGTCGGTGTGTCGCTATCGGGCACCAAGATCCGCTTCGACCTGGGGCAGGCGATCCTCACCTCCAAGCTGATCGACGGCACCTTTCCCGATTACAGCCGGGTGATCCCCACCGCCAACGACAAGATCCTGAAGCTCGACCCGCGCTCCTTCGAGGATGGGGTCGACCGCGTGTCCACCATCGCGACGGAGAAGACCCGCGCGGTCAAGATGGCGCTGGACCGCGACCGGATCACCCTGTCGGTGACCAGCCCGGAGAACGGCACGGCGGCGGAGGAAGTGCCCGGCGACTATGCCGCGACCCCTTTCGAGATCGGCTTCAACAGCCGCTACCTCATGGACATCCTCGGCCAGATCGACGGCGACCTGGTCGAGGTCCACCTGGCCGACGCCGCCGCGCCGACGCTGATCCGCGAGAACGACAAGGCCCCCGCGCTGTACGTCCTTATGCCGATGCGGGTGTAAGGCTCAGCCCAGCGCCTTCATATAGTCGATAAAGGCGCGCAGCGGCGGCGGCACCAGGCGGCGGTCGGAGTAATAGAGGAACGGGCCGGTAAACGCCTGCCACCAATCCGGCAGCACCGGCTCCAGCCGACCGGCATCGAGATCGGGGCGGAGCCAGTCCTCGAACAGGTGGAGGACGCCGACCCCCGCCACCGCTGCCGCCACCGCCAGGTCGGTGGCGCCGCCCACCCGCACCACCAGCCGCGCCGGCGGGTCGACGCGGACCAGCTCGCCGTCCCGCTCGAACTCCCATGGCACGGTCAGCCGGCCGCTGGCGAAGCGGCCAAGGATGGCGGTGTGCGCCAGCAGGTCGCGGGGGTGGACGGGGCGGCCCGCGCGGTCGAGATAGGCGGGGGCGGCGACCGTCGCGTAGCGCTGTACCCGCGGGCCGATCGGCACCGCGATCATGTCCGCCTCCAGCCGCTCGTCGTAGCGGATGCCCGCGTCCGAGCCCGAGGCGAGCACGTCGACGAAGCCGTCCTCCGCCTCGATCTCGACCCGGATGTCGGGGTAGGCGGCAAGAAAGCCCGGCAGGATCGCGGGCAGCACCAGCCGCGCGGCGCTGACCGGCACGTTGAGGCGGAGCGTGCCGGCGGGGCGTTCCCGCAAGTCGTCCACCGCCGCCACCGCCGCGTCGACCTCCGCCAGCGCGGGGGCGAGCCGTTCCAGCAGCCGCGCCCCCGCCTCCGTCGCGGTGACGCTGCGCGTGGTGCGGTGGAGCAGCCGCATGCCGAGACCCGCCTCCAGCCGGCGTACCGCGTCGCTCAGCGCCGATGCGCTGGTGGCACCGGCGCGCGCCGCGCCGCGAAAGCTGCGCGCCCGTGCCACGGCCAGAAAGGCGTTGAGGTCGGCCAGGTCGGCGCCGCGATCCGCCATTGTGCTCTTTCTCGTACAACCTGTCAGCCGGTTACCCGGTTATCTGCACGATCGGCAACGCCTAACTGGGTGGGCGAAGGAGATACGAGATGGCGATCGAACAGGCAGGCAGGTTCCAACTCGGCGACCGCACGGTGGCGCGGCTCGGCTACGGCGCGATGCAGCTCGCCGGCTCCGGCGTGTTCGGGCCGCCGCGCGACCGGGACGCGGCGCTCGCCGTGCTGCGCGCGGCGGTGGCGGCAGGGGTCGACCATATCGATACCAGCGACTTCTACGGTCCCCACGTCACCAATCGGTTGATCCGGGAGGCGCTGTCACCCTATCCCGAGACGCTGACGATCGTCACCAAGGTCGGTGCGACCCGCGGCGAGGACGCGTCCTGGAACCCGGCGCAGGCGCCCGGCGAGCTGCGCCGCGCGGTGGAGGACAACCTCGCCAATCTCGGCCTGGACCGGCTGGACGTGGTCAACTTCCGCATCCATCCCGGCCATCACGGCCGCGGCGACCAGTCGATCGCGGAGAGTTTCGAGGCGATGGCGGCGATGCAGAGCGAGGGGCTGATCCGCCACCTCGGCATCAGCAACGCCACCGCCGCGCAGGTGGCGGAGGCGCGCGGCATCGCCCCGATCGTCTGCGTCCAGAACCAATACAATCTCGCGCATCGCGAGGACGACGCGCTGATCGACGCGCTGGCGGCGGACGGGATCGCCTTCGTGCCCTTCTTCCCGCTGGGCGGATTCGATCCGCTGCAATCGGCGACGCTGGACGCGGTGGCGGCGGAGCTGGAGGCGTCGCCGATGCAGGTGGCGCTGGCCTGGCTGCTGCGGCGCTCCCCCAACATCCTGCTGATCCCCGGCACGTCGTCGGTGGTGCACCTCCATGAGAACCTGGCCGCGGCGACACTCCACCTCCCCGACGAGGCGGCGGCGCGGCTGGACGCGATCGGGGCGGAGGCCGGAACTCCGCACTGACGCGGCGCTGCGCGGGGTTCCGCATAGGGCCCGATCCCAGGAAGGTTCCGCCTGGTCCGGGCAGCCCCAGTCTGACCGTCATGCCTCTTCCGGGGCGGGCCGGCGTTCAGTCGGAAGCCGGCATGGCACAGCGCCGCCTCGCCGCCGCTGTCCCGCGACGGGGCCCCGGCCTTCGCCGGGGAGGCGCTTGCCCGGCGGTCGGACAAGGTTGGACCGATGTTGTGCAGGCCCCATCCGCACTGGCGTCGCCCGCTTCCAAGCTTGAAGATCGACCGCTAGGCCGGCGGCGATGCTGTCGCGCCTGGTGCTCACCGACTTCCGCAACCACTCCGCGCTCGCGCTGTCGCCGGGCGCGGGGTTCGTGGTGCTGTTCGGGGAGAACGGCGCCGGCAAGACCAACGTGCTGGAGGCGGTGTCCTTGCTCGCCCCCGGTCGCGGCCTGCGCCGCGCCGCCGCATCGGCGATGGCGCGGCAGGACGGGCCGGGCGGTTTCGGAGTGGCGGCGACGCTGGACGGCGAGGTGGAGATCGCCACCGGCACCCACGCCGCCGCGCCCGAGCGGCGGATCGTGCGGGTCCAGGGCGCCGCCGCGGCCGCCACCAGCTTGCCCGAATGGCTGTCGGTACTGTGGCTCACCCCCACCACCGACCGGTTGTTCGTCGAGCCGGCAGGCGAGCGCCGCCGCTTCCTCGACCGGTTGGTGCTGGCGCTCGCCCCCGCCCACGCGCATCACGCCGCCCGCTACGAGGCGGCGATGCGCGAGCGCAACCGCCTGCTCGCCGACGCGCATGGCGGCGGGCGCCCCGCCGACCCGCAATGGTTGTCCGCGCTGGAGGCGCGCATGGCCGATCACGGCGCGGCGCTGGATAGGGCGCGGCTGGCAACGGTGGGGGCGTTGGATGAGCGGCTGGCCGCGGCCGCGCCGGGGCCGTTCGCCCGCGCGCGGCTGCGGTTGGATGGCGAGGAGATCGAGCCTGGGGCCTTTGCGCGGGCGCTGGCGATCGGCCGGCGCCGCGACGCCGCGGCGGGGCGCACGCTGGTCGGGCCGCACCGTGCCGACCTGGCGGTGACCCACGCCGACAAGGCGCAACCCGCCGCGCTCTGTTCGACCGGCGAGCAGAAGGCGCTGCTGATGGGCCTCGTCCTCGCGCATGCCGAACTGGTGGCGGAGCGCACCGGCCGCGCGCCGCTGCTCCTCCTGGACGAGGTCGCCGCGCATCTCGATCCCGTCCGTCGCGCCGCCTTGTTCGATCGGCTGGCCGGGCGGGGGCAGGTCTGGCTGACGGGCACCGAGCCCGCGCTGTTCGACGCGATCGGCGCGGACGCGACGCGGGTCGCGCTCGGCTGAACCGCCGCTGACACCTTGCCTCACCGCGGGTTCAAGCGCGCCCTGCCATTCCCACGGCGAGCCGGGGAAACAGGAGTTGTCGCGTGACCCGATCATTCGCCACCATTGCTATCGTAGCCGCCGGCCTCGTCGCCGCGGCAACCTCCGCCGCCGCGCAGGGCCGCCTCGACTGGCGCCCCGGCGACTATCGCCTCGCCGGCGCGGGCGTGCGCGTCCTCTTGCCCGAGTTGCGCGACCATCCGCGCGGTCGCGCCTTTGTCATGCGCAACTTCGACCGCAACCGCGATCGCCTGGTCTCCCCACGTGAGGCTGATGCCGCCAACGCCGCCTTCATCGCCCAGGCGGGGCCGACCCGCGGCCGCTTCGACTGGGATGCGCCCGGCCGCGTCGTCGTGGTCGAGCAGGTCCGTCCCGCTCCCCGCTGGAACGCGCGCGCGATGCACGATTACGGCTTTCGCCAGACCCCGCGCGGCGCCACGCTCAGCCTTGCCGAGGAGGTGCTGTTCGCGACCAATAGCGCGGTGCTCCGCCCCGGCGCGATCGACCGGCTGCGTGCGGTGGCGGATTACCTGCGCTACGAGCGCGGCGTCCGCGTCGCGATCGACGGCCACACCGACGCCCGCGGCACCGACGCGCACAACCAGG
>Ga0325400_1002789_pt1 | contig 15521 bp, 13 predicted proteins | sample PopdelMetagenome_2_FD_205662 | JGI IMG/M metagenome (GOLD analysis project Ga0325400, IMG submission 205662) | Populus deltoides microbial communities from Bellville, Georgia, United States - Xylem-PdKOR-R1 | ecosystem: Host-associated > Plants > Phyllosphere > Stem > Wood/Secondary xylem... | reverse complement strand
AGAGAAAAGAGGCCCAGTCAATGAATGAAAAGCGCGTCCGAGTACATCGGAAGTGAGGGCCCACAACCACCACTCCCTCTTTCTCTAAATAAATAAATAAATAAATAAAAACAAAACCTTTCCGTTGGGAGTTACACCTCCCAAATATCATAGGCCATCTCTACATGTTCTTATTGATTGGGTCCCATCAAACCCCACCAACCTGATAAAAAATACAAGAAAAATTCTTTTGATATTATTCTTTTTTTAAAAAAAACTTTTTTAAAGCGTTAATGAATTTTTTTAAGGTTTTTAGAAATGTTGTCGTATTTTTTAAAAAATATTTTTTAGTTAAAATTGTATTAAAATAATATTTTTTATTTTAAAAAAATTATTTTTAATATAATACATTAAAAAAATAAAAAAAACTAAAAAAATTAATTTAGAACAAATAAAAAATAAAAAAATAAAATTTTCTTAAGAATATCTTTAAAATGTAAAAATAAACGTGATCTTAAAAATGCTAATGAGCCTGTGATACATGTAGCTGACATGTTAGCTATGGATATGGATTCCTACAGTTTGACACCTCCTAAGATAAAATTGATATATTCTAAATTTAATGCATATACCCTTGTTGCTATAACCATTGATAAAATCAGAATCCTTAAAAAAAAAAAGAGAGAGAGAGAGAGAGAGAGAGAGGCTTGTTGAGTATGATGGATAGATAGCGGTGCTTCTGTCTAGAAAAAAGAAAATTATCTACTCAATAATGGAAGTCCATAAAAAATAAACCAAAAAAAGAAAGAAAAATAGTGGCAAACAGAAACAGATAGGTTGCTGGGGTGGCTGGCAGAGGGGAGCTAGCTACAGAGAGAGAGAGAGAGAGAGAGAGAGAGAGAGAGGGGGGGAAAAAAACTGGAAGACAGAAAAACAAAGAAAGAGTTGTAAGAGAAACACCAAAAAGATGGTGGAGGAGATCCTCTAAGATCATCTTGCAAAGGGGCAGTAATAGAAAAGATTTATTAATCTAGTAAAAAAAAAATACCAATACCATTTCCTTGCTGCCTTTTTTGTTTCTGTTTGAGCTTCTCCTTCTATCCACCCTGCCACCCCCTCATTGGATTTCCTCCTCTTGAAGGATTTTTGGTATCAAAATTGCATTATTGCCCTTCACAACAACAGCACTAAAGCACCTTTTCTGGCCCTTATTTATGGTAGATTCAATGTCCCTTTTGCTTTTTTCTTTTGGATTGCTTGTTCCTGAGGGTATTCCTTGATTCTTCATTGTCTGTTATAAGCTCACTTTTTTTTTTTTACCTTTCTGCTAACTTTTGTGTCATCTTTTTCCCCCCCTGCTGTTTGTCCCATTTGCAGCTGCATTTTATTGTTGTGGAGATTTAGAGGGAGATTATAGCCTGCTCTTCCATTTTATGTGGTCTTTCAGGACAAGGGTGTAGAGAAGTGTTTTTAAAATACAAGGATGAGGGACCCTGAGATGATCAAATGTGAAAACTTTTCGTGTTTTTGTAGCATAGTTGTTTGTAAATCAAAGATTTTGCATTAGTTGTTGTTGTTGTTGTTGTTAGTTGAAAGGGGTGGTTTTGCAAAGGAAACCTGGCGATCATTGTTGCTACCTCCACTGCCAAATTTGGTTCATCAAGCAATGAGGGGTAGATGGAAAACAATTGGATTCCAATTTTTGTTCTTTTTGGTTTTGATTCTTGGTCTTGAAAATCAATGCTCCTGGTCGCTTAATGATGAGGGTAATTCTTCGTTTTATGCATTCTTATATTTTATTGACATGTATCTGTTAAAATGTAATTGCAGAATCAATCTTGGTCTTGATATATGAATGTAATGTGGGCAGGATTGGTTTTGCTGGAATTCCGGGGACGAGTGAATTCTGATCCTTTCGGTGCTCTTTCAAATTGGAATCCCAATGACAATGATCCTTGCTCATGGTTTGGTGTTCATTGCGCTGCGGGAAAAGTGCAAATGCTGTAAGTCGCTCTTCATTCTTCCTTTAAAAGAGCTAATAATTATCGCTCCCCTAACAAAACAGGGAAAAAATTGAAATTTCTCCCTTCATATATTGTTTTTGTTTCTAATCTGAGGTGTATGCGATGGAGGATTTTGTAGATGACGTCCTTTAATTTTTGTTGATGGAATTGTGATATAGAGTAGTGTTTGCCGTTGCATTTTAGAGAATGGAACATTTCATGTGGGTGCTGAATGATCAGACATATTAATGTTGTTCAGTGCACTTGTAGGGATGTGAGCGGTTTTTCTTTGGAAGGGACATTGGCGCCGGAGCTTGGCAAACTTGTTAACTTAACATCCCTGTAAGGTTTCATAATTTTTCTGTACTTTCTTTGATGGAACTTGGGGTTTAGGAATTAAGCATTTGATTCCAACATATGACTGAGCTGTTCAAGAGTCTAAGAATATAATCGAATACTGCAATTAGCCTATTTCTACTGATTGAATATGAATTTGGCCAAGATGCTTGGGGACTGTTTGGATTTTAGTGTTGACAGGCTATCTTACATATTCTTAAACATAATAGCATATAGTATAGAAATTAGACTCAATATGTTCCCAGTCATGATGTTTAAGAATTTATGGAAATCATTATTCACAAACTTGTTGACTGTAGTATTTGTTTGTAGAGATCTACAACTATTGTGGAAACTGTATCTCTGATCCTGATGTATAGCTTTGTACTCTATAACTTCTGCTGGGTTTAAAAATAATTGAACTTTCTGATTCTTTCTTTACTTTCATGACAGTGTACTCTACCAAAACCATTTCACTGGTGCCATTCCTAAAGAGATTGGAGAGCTCAGAAAGCTGGAATTACTGGACCTGAGGAATAATAACTTCAGTGGAGCAATTCCAGAAGAAATAGGAAGATTACTGTCATTAAAACACTTGTGTGTGATCTGTCTTTCTTTTTTATTGTTTTGATGGCTTATGTTGTGTAGTTAAGTAGCCTGAAATGATTTCTATCTTAGGTTGCTAAGAGACAATAGATTTGAGGGAAGCATTCCTCTGGAGATCAGGAGGCTTAACCTGCTTTCTGAATTTCGATTTGATGGAAACCTTGCATCTGCTGCTGCTACTGGAGTTAGCTTTGTCAATAGAAAACTTGGACATGGGTAAGTGACTTTTTCCATCTTTCCTTATCAACACTCATCCGCGGGTACAATTGTTTTTGCCATCATGGATATATTGCCAACCATACCTAAGTTGAGTTTTAGTCTTGGTGTGAACTGTGACATGTTATAACTAAATAGAAGCACCTTGAATTCACCATCAAATACGGAGAGAAAAACTATTAGCTAAACCTGATCAATACCTCTCCACGTCGTCATTGGTTTTTCCATCAATTTAGAAGACAAAAGTCTCTTGCTTTTTCTGTTGTTTGCACCCTGCCTCTCACAAGAAAGACCACCTGAAAGCTATCTGACATGTCAGATAAATTTAGCATGAGGTGATTATGGACTTCGTAGACATGTTGTTTAAAAGCACTGATACATACCCATTCTTGCTAGCTTAAAAATAGTTTGTCCTTTTCTCCCATGTCTTGCATTAAGCATGCTACTAACATTTGGAAGAGTGATGAGCATCCCTTTTTTATTTGATTCTTTCTAACCGATCATCAAGTATCATTTTGTGAATGGAAGTTATTGAAGTTGAAAGTGTGGTTCAGTTTAATAATCTGTTTTTCTGATCTAAAACGTATGTATTGTGCAGCATGTGGTGGAGCAGCTGGAAGCACTTGAATGGGGCGAATTCATTCATATTCCCAATTAAAGGAGCTTTTATGCATTACCTGAATTCCATGACATTGCAATTGTATGGAACTTAATATGCTTTACACACAACACATTCTCACACACATGTACAATTTTTATGTATACGGATGCAGATAGTGATGAAGATATCCCAGAAGATATCCCACTTTTGACATATTTGCATTGTAGTAGTGGTGGTTTGTGTGTTCTTTCTACTGATTGCCTACCCTCATTAAAAGGTTCAAGCTCAGGAAGGATGCTCTGCATGGTCGCAAAGAAAATTGCTTTGTTAAGCCAGATAGTGAGTACAAATCTTTCTCCAACCTTGGTTGTTTGTTTTCAAAATTTGTACTTGTGGGACAAATCTGATACCTTTTGCACTGAGCAGGATCACCTGAGCAAAATGTAGAGATCCTTGCCAATTTTGTACGTCGCAGACTACTTGAGCAGTCCAGTAACCTCCAAGCTGCACCTGCGGGTGGTGGATCTTCCTCTCAACCAATTATTGCTCTTCCAACCACGCGAAGTAGTGGGGCTTTCCCAGCAATACCAAATGCAAAGAAGCATCAACCTCAATCCCCTGTGCCATTGGATTCACCTGCTAATCCTCCAACAATAGGAGCTAAGGCTTCAACTCATTCTGCTGAAAAGCCATTTAAAGAACAATCTCCAACCAATGGAACTTCTGGAAATACATGGATGTATTTCCTAATCATTCCAATCGTGGGTGTCTTGATCATTTTTGTAGCAGGCTTGCTCTTTAGGTGCCGGAAACAAGGAGTGACAACCATAGGTCCTTGGAAGACTGGTCTAAGTGGACAGTTGCAGAAAGCATTTGTTACAGGTGACATCTAGTGTGTAAATAAAGAAATAAAAAATGAACAAAAAAAGACTGTTGACTTTATTATTGATCAGTAGGCTGATTAGGCTAGGCTCTTTATTTATCAACATTATTAACCACATAAATTGTGTGATTTGACCAACATGATTGATTGAAGTGGTGTAACAACTGTGGGTTTTTGTCTCGCCCACATGAATGTCACCTTAGGATTGGGGCACATGTTTGGATGCCTGAGGAATAAGAGGTCATATTTAAGTTCTCCAGCAACTTTTGGTGGAGGCATACCTAAACAAAATGAGATAGGAATGTCAAGACTTGTTTTATGAACATGTGAATTTATTTAATCAAATTGTTAATTTTGGTTGACATCTTATTCAACTTAATTATTTGATTGCTACATTTTTTTTATAACAGAAAGAGTGAACTACACGGCAATGGCCCTCATTTTTATCACTAGTTCAGTAAAATCAAGTTCTGGCTTCATGTGCATGATGAGTCCTGCCATTAAGTTTCACCGAGCTTTATTATCTTTCTGCATGTGTTGTCTCTGGTAGATTAGTGTCCGGTCCAGTCTTGAAGCGTTATTGTTTATTCCATGATCTTGTATTTGTTCAATTTATTACGAACATAATCAGTTAGTTGTATGAAATATAGGGGTTCCCAAGCTAAATCGATCAGAGCTGGAAACTGCCTGTGAGGATTTCAGCAATATCATTGATACATTTGATGGTTTCACTGCATATAAGGGAACACTGTCTAGTGGAGTTGAGATTTCTGTTGCATCAACTACAGTGGCTTCTTCCAAAGATTGGTCAAAGAATGCAGAGATGGCATACCGGAAAAAGGTTTGCCTTTAACATATAGCTTGCATTGATTTTATTATGCAAATCTCTCTTTTACTAAAATTTTGTTCTACAAATCTTTTGGTGTGTAGATTGATACACTATCACGGATTAATCATAAGAACTTTGTAAACCTCATTGGCTTCTGTGAGGAGGATGAACCTTTCAATAGGATGATGGTTTTTGAATATGCTCCAAATGGAACTCTCTTTGAGCATCTGCATGGTAAGGTTCTCAGTTAATCAACTTTTGGTAGTGGGGATTTTGTCAATGTTGCTGGTGCAATGTTGGAAAGGCTGAAAGTCACAAACATTTCTTTGTATTTTTAGTTAAAGAAATGGAACATCTCGACTGGAATACAAGGATGAGGATTATTATGGGTGTTTCTTATTGCCTGCAATATATGCACCATGATCTGAATCCACCTATAGCACATTCTATACTGTGTTCACGCGCTATCTTCTTAACAGATGATTATGCTGCTAAGGTACATCCTTTACTCTGTCATGGATTAACTTCGTCTTGTCTTCTTTTCATTTTTTTAATTTTAATTTAATCTCACTATCTTGATTTGGCTTTCTCAGATTGCAGAGATCTGTTTTTTGCCTCAAGCTACATCAAACTCAAAGGTCTCAGGCGAATTGGAGGATTCACTGCCACCCCATGTTGATCCAGAAACAAACATCTATCATTTTGGGGTTTTGTTGCTTGAAATCATTTCCGGGAAGCTCCCATACTCGGAAGAACAAGGACCCCTTGAAAAATGGGTAAGTCTGTACGAAATCTCATAACATAATCATAGCTTTCAGCTTTAACTCAAGGCTAAATATTTGTTCTATCTACATACTAGATGGTTTTTGTAACCTTATAATTTTAAACTTCCAGGCTGCTGAATATTTGAATGGCAAGCGGAGCATAAGCTGCATGATTGATCCAAGCCTTAAGTCTTTCAAAAACAACGATCTTGACGTCATCTGTGAGATTATCCAACAATGTATCCAATCAGATGCAAGGCACAGACCAACAATGAAGGAGATCACCTCCAAATTGAGGGAAGTGATTTCTATCTCACCTGATCAAGCAACCCCTAGACTTTCTCCTCTGTGGTGGGCTGAGCTTGAGATATTGTCCGTAGAGGCAACTTAGAGCTCTCTCCCCCTCTGACTCTTGTTGCAAGTAAAGTCTCTCTCATACTCTCTGTGTCAAAATATAAAAGTTAGCTTTTCAATCGGTGCTACCCCAAAATCATCAAATACCACCAATCCTTGGCTTTCCCGTCCCTTTGTTTTTTGGTCCCATTATTGTATTCTTTAATCTGATTCATTCTATTAGTTATATTTTTTTCCCCATTTCTCCTAGCATTGCACATTACTTTGAGAATGTGATATAGGGTTTCATTCGTGGGGTATTGTGTTCCAATTGGTAAAAGGAATATGTATTTTGTGATTGACTTTTGTGGTGTAAAAAACTAACATAGCACTGGGATTTTAGTCCTAGTGAACTTATTAATTGTGAGAATTTGTTTGATTAATAGCTAGTTTGTTTATGCTCTCACAGTTTCTGATGGCCTTTGGCACAATTGCTTTGATTTCATGAATTCCAATTGTAGTAGAGAACTTCTGATAGAACTGAACAATTATAGCTGTTAGCTTCTTGTTGGAAAAAGGGACTCGCAATCTTTCGGATTTTGAAGCCATTCTGATTCCAGTAGCAGCTAGTAAACTCTCCATAAATTGAGAGTTCGAATTTCACTTATCATTCATGTAAGTTTTCATGCATGCTCATAAGAACCCTCGAAAAGATCTTAAACTTGCCCATGACATGAATGTGGCTAGGGTTCTTTCACGTTAAAAAGATGATGTGATGTCGACGCAGTCTTCCATGCTGGAGAATACAGGCTAGCCTGACTACCTTTATATAAATCAATATTCCTTGTTAAGTTCAAGTCAATAGATCAAGAAATAAACATGAGGCAGTTTACATGAATGGTCTATGCTTTTAAATTAAATTCAATGATTAGTTTGATGATAAATCAAAGGGTTTACCTTGAATTGGTCATGCAATCTTCTAATTGTTTTGATTGGAGTCTTGTATTCTTTTTTATTGTATTGATTCGGTTGTCCTGCTTTTTATTCTTAGTGATGGAGTAACTCTTCCATTTATGAAATTATGTAATTAAATAAATAAGAAAACAAAAAAAACATGTTAAAATTAATTTACTTTAATTAATTAGGTTGTTTTTTTCTTAATTAACTTACTTGATTTTAATCATTTAATTTTTACCTCAAATGATGAAATTAAAAAAAAAAAGTTATTGAATTATGAGTTGTGAAGGATTCAACTTTATACTCTCACATAAAGATGTCGTATAGGAATTATGAGGGAATAAAAGGACTAAATCAATTAAAATAAGAGTATGAGGTTCTTATAAAGAAAAAGGAATACAAGGATCAAATTTTGGTAAAACTCATAAATTAAAGAGTAAACCTCGAATTAATAAAAAAGAAAGAGTGCATAGCCAATTTCTTGTTGCATCAACTATTAACTATTAATGTAGACTCATTGGTAATATGGATTAACACAATATCAAGAAAGTTTTTGTTGGTTTTTTTTTTAGCTTTTGAATTTTTTTTTCTTTCAATTTGATCTTTTTATGTTTGATTTATTCATAACTGACTTTGATAGCTTGTTTCGACGAGCTTATTATACATTTCTCGGGGGTAAAAAATTCTGCCATTTTTCCCAGACTTGATTTTATAAAATACTTTTCAGGTTTTTTGTTTATTGATCAGAGATTAAAATTTAAGAGACATAATTGACAATTAGAAAAAATCCAGACCTTAAGAAAAGAAAGAAAAAACATTGGAATTCAATGTGAAAGGAGAGAAAAAAGAAAGAAAGGAAAGAAAAGGAAAATTGGTCATCGACGTTACACCGAAAAGAAACAACCTTCACGCGCCACCTCTAATGGAAGCCCTTCTCAAATCGCTTAAAGAGACATCAAGGAAGACTGCATTTGGAGGCTAGCTCAAGGATACTACACACGCCATCACATTGTGGCAGGTCCTCTTACATGTTGGCACATTTTCCCTGCACGCTAGATATTTTTTCCCACTTCATTCAATTTAATCCTTGCTTCTAAAAAAAAAAACTTCAATTGAGTTCTGAATTTAATCACACCCAAGCCTAAGTCTTTTTTTTTTCTTACAATTTAGCCATTGATTATCCAATAATTCTTCAATTTAACCTTGAATTTCATCTAACCTAAGAACAATGAAGGCACAACCAGGAAGAGAATAAGAGAATGGGAAAAAAAATTAACTCAAGTTGATCTAATATGTTGTTGTTTTAATATTTAATAAAAAGATATCATCGTGATTTTTTTTAAATCAAATTGTATTTTTATCGATCATTTAAATTATTTTTAAATCTGTCAAGTTAATCAGGTCATATAAAATCAACCCTCATGTAGTTTTAATTATTATTTTTTACTAAAAAAACACATTATCAACACCTTAAAAAAAAAAAAATTTGCATTACTTTTTTTTAGGAAACGTAGTGCGTGCAATGATCTAATTATACCTAATTGAGTAAATTATAAATTAATCCTTATAATTTTGAGAAACGAGTTATTAGTCCCCTTCTTTCAGTAGGTAATTATTTAGTTCCTTAAGCAAAGCTGAACACACTTGATTTGATAGTATTTAATATTACTTTATTTCCAAAAACATTTTTTTATCAATCTTTCGCGAATATCTATTAGTTTTTTAAAATAAGAAAATGTAAAAGGAATGAAAAGAACTAAATAATTAGCTTTTGAAATTAATAAGGGGATTAATTGATAATTTGTTGATTTCTCAAAATCACATGGATTGAATTATAATTTACTAAGTTAAGTAGTTGATATAATAATTAGAAGCGAAGAAGAGTCTTAGTTTAATACCGACCATGGTAGAGGATTAGTTGATATTATAATTTGCTCTCTCTCTCTCTCTATCTGTTTTTTTCTTGTTGTATTAAACGTTATAAAACACAAGATTGACATCGAGTCTGCAAGAACAAAAAAAGGCTGAAAAACCAAAACCAGGAGGGAAAAAAACCATCAGAAAGAAACGGAAAAATAGAAAAAAGCTAGCCCTAAAACCCTAAAAAGATTAACAACTACTCCTTTCTGCTAATACTATCCCTTAGCTTTCCCCATTGCCTAAGCTGAATTTGGAGCATACTAGTTGCAGCTAAGAAGTCCACACACTGCAATGGACTTAAAACATCCAAAACTCCCTTCAAAGTCCTCAGCCTAACACAGTCTGCTGCTTTCATAACCTTCTCTAGTCCCGCCATCAGTCCCTTCATTGCCACCTCCACCAACCCGTCGAACTGATCCATTGTTTCGCTATCCTTGACCCGGCCTGTCAACCTTGCCAACTCAAACATCTTCCTGTCTGCCATAGCTACCTGTTGCCTCTCCATTTCCCTCTCTACCTTCTCTTCCTCTAACCTTATTTTCACCCTCAGCTCCTCAATCTTTCCCAGCTGTTCCTGTGTCAGCTCGGCAAGACTCGACCCAGGAACCCGATTTATTCTCGTTGAATCAATGAGTTTAAATATGGTTGAAGGTTTCCATCCAGTAAACCATGAATATGCGTTCTCTAAAGGGCTACCCCAAATTGGACAAAAGAATGCAAGCACATCTTCATGGGCTAAAGACCATTTGATAGTGAAGTAGTCTTTGTAATGCTGTGTCACTTTTGACACCAAAGTTTGTAGCTCTCGCTGATCACAGACGGTATTAATAACTCTCTGTTTTGATGCCCTTAGTAGCAGTTGTAGATACTCATCCAGTTGACATGCCCACTTCTCAAAGAACTCAGAGAATCTCTCACCAACTTTGCCTTTCATTTTTGTTTTCTTTGTGCAAACACACAGAATTAATACGATAAGTGAAAGGTTGAAGTTGATTCAATGACAGAGAGATATGTGTTGGTGTTATACACACACACACACACACATATAAAGAGGGTGGGATGCTTGTGCATGACTTACACCTTGCTAGGGAGCTTGAAGGGTTAAGTGACCCTTTGCATAAAAAGAGAGGATCAAGAGTCTAACAGAGAACATTTTCTTGGTTTCTTCTAATTCGACCTGTGTTGATGAGTCATTGAAGCACCCTACCACCTGGTGTTTGATGTTTCTTATTTTGAAAAACGTGTCAACATTTTACTGTGTATAGGGTTCGACGTGGAACCCAAATGGGGGTTGCACACTCTGCTTCCATTTTTGCCAGGTCATTGTATCGGTCCAATCCAACCATTTCATCTCTTCTAAAATGAGAGTTTGATGAAACAATTGCAATTAAGCTAGAGATTGCTCAATTATGCATAGGTTATGGTTTCTTCTTTTATTAGCCTAGCTACCTGTCTGTTGCAGCGCCTTTTTTTTTTTTTAATATCTGAATACCTTATTTTATTAATTAAATAAATTCTATCATAATCAATTTACTTGTAAGAGAATTTTTTGTATTCAAATACTAATATTAATATATCTAATTTTGAGATTATGAACTTGAAAATAACTATATATCCAATTTTTGGTCTTGATAACTCGTCGCTAGAATTCTACCACCTAGTTAGCTTGACATCTCTGTAATGTTTCATAATTTTTGCTGTACTTTCTTTGATGGAACTTGGGGTTTAGGAATTGAGCATTTGATCAACATATTACTGAGCTGTTCAAGCCTCTAAGAATATAATCGAATAATGCAATTAGCCTGTTTTTACTGATTGAATATGAATTTGGCCAAGACGGGTGGGGAACTGTTTGGATTTTAGTGTTGGTAGGCTATCTTACATATTCTCAAACAAAGTAGCGTACAGTGAAGAAAATAGAGTCAATATGTTCCCAATCATGATGTTAAAGGATTTATGGAAATAAATGATTTTGATATTCACAAACTTGTTGACTACATATAGTATTTGTTTGTAGAGATCTACAGCTATTGGGAAAACTGTATCTCTGATCTATATTCACAAACTGTATTTCTTTACTCCGCTGTATCGCTTTGTTAAGCCAGATAGTGAGTACAAAACACTCTCCAAACTTGGTTTGTTTGTTTTTAAAATTTGTGCTTGTGGGACAAATCTGATACCTTTTGCACTGAGCAGGATCACCTGAGCAAAATGCAGAGATCCTTGCCAATTTTGTACGTCGCCGACTACTTGAGAAGATCTCAACTGATTGTTCCTCTTCCGACCACACGAAATATTGGGGCCTTCCCTGCAATACCAGAAGCAAAGAAGAGCTGCTCAATCCCCTGTGACAATGGATTCACCTGTTAATCCTCCAACAATAGGGGCTAAGTCTTCAAGTCATTCTGCTGAAAAGCAATTTAAGGAACAACCTCCAACCAATGGAACTTCCAGAAATACATGGATGTATGTCCTAATTATTCCAATCGAGGGTGTCTTGATCATTGTTGTAGGAGGCTTGCTGTTTACTTGCCGGGAACAAGGAGTGACAACCATAGGTCCTCGGAAGACTGGTCTATGTGGACAGTTGCAGAAAGCATTTGTTAAAGGTGATATCTAGTGTGTAAATAAAGAAATAGTTTTATTATATGAACAACCTGATTAACAGCATAAGTTATGAGATTTGACCAACCTGATTGATTGAAGTGGTGGATCAACTGTGGGTTTTTTTCTCACCCACATGAATGTTACTGTAGGATTGTGGCACATGTTTGGATGCCTGAGGAATTAGAGGCCTAGTATATTCAAGTTGTGCAGCTTGTAAGAGCCTTTACTTTTGGAGGAATACCTAAACAAAATGAGCTAGGAATATCGAGCCTTATTTCATTAATATGTGAATTTATTTAATCACATTGTTTATTTTGGTTGACATCTTAGTGGATTGATAAGAATGTGTTGAAAGTAAACTAATTTCTAAAAATTAATTAAACTGGTTGATTAGTTAGGAACAGGTCAACCGACTAAAACTAGATAATTGGTTAGATTAAATAAATTTATCGATTAGTTTAGTCGGCAGAATACAATTTTTGTTCAGATTAGGATTTCCTTGTATAGTTTAATTCCTTAATTATTTAGGATTTTATACCTATAAAAAGGCTTGTAAGTCAGCATTATTAAGCAATACAAAAGAAGAGAGAACAACTAAAAGAGTTTAGAGAGAAACACTTAATAAAAGTATATTTTCCTCTCAATCTTGTTCTTGAGTTCTTAACTTTGCATTATTGTTTTTGATCTTATACCACACCTATCTTTCTTCCAACAAGTGATATCAAAGCTTAGGTTTGATTATTTAACATGGTCAATTCAAACTTCTCACTTCAATATCCTAGGTACACAAATGACAACTATGAAATTTGGTGTATTCGAGTAAGAGCTTGGCTAGGTTCCCAAAATGTATGGGAGACAGTTGAAAAGGGCTTTGAGAAGCCTATAAATGGAGAGCAACGCTAACTTCATCGCAAAGGGAGGTCATTCAAAAGGCATGATGAAGAATTAACAAGCACTAACAATCATTCATCAATGTTTGGATGACGCCACTTTTGAGATAGTGGTCAATGAAACCACCGCCAAGCAAGCATGAAAAGTTTTGCAAGAATCAAACCAATGAGCTAACAATATGAGAAAGGTACGTCTATAAAAGCTACATGATGACTTTGAAAAGTTACATGTGCTTTAATCGAAGAATATTCCAGAATACTTTGCAAGAGTATTGGTCATATACAATCAAATGAAGAGATATGGAGAGAATATGGAAAAAACACGTGTGGTAGAGCATATCCTACGTTCGCTGCAAAAGAAGTTCCATTATATGGTGGTCGTGATAGAGAAGTCACAAAATATGGATATTCTTTCAATCTAAGATCTTATAGGACAATTACAAGCCCATGAAAAAATAGTCAATGAGATTCAAGAGGATACGGGTGTACAAACATTTTTTTCAAAGCAAGATGGTTCTAGATATTCACAAAGGGGTAGAGGATATGTACAAAGCAAAGAAAGATGAGGAAGGGACATATTTGAAAGAGATCGTGGCAGCCTCAACAAGTCAATAAGTTGACCATGTGAAGCAAACTGATCGACCGATTACACTAACAATGGCAATCTAAAATTTAGGTTTGACAAATCAAAAGTTAAATGCTATAATTGTCAAAAGTTAGGTCATTATGCTAGGGATTGCTGGAATCCATATAAAAGGGTTGAGGAGAATGCAAATCTAGTGATAGAAGAGGAGAAGAAAACCACCCTATTACTAGTGCATGATGAGATAATACAAGATAAAGAGAGCATGTGGTATCTAAAAAATGGAGCCAGCTACCATATGTGTGAAGACAGAATAGAATGTTCTTGTTAAATATTACACTAGCAAAAGGGGTATGAGATTAAAATGAAAGATCGTACTTTAGCATTACTTGACACTAAAAGAGCTATGATTACAGAAGTATCCATGACAAAGAATAGAATGTTCTTGTTAAATATAGAGACGAATGTACCTAAATGTCTAAATGCATGTGTGAAGGATGAGATTTGATTTTGGCATATGAGACAAGGACATGTAAACTTTAATAGGTCGAAGATGATAGCACAAAATATTTTTTTTCATCTTAAAGGTATTTTTGTTTATTTATCATTGTTTTGAGAGAAACTTTAAACCTAGGTATATGGTTTGTGATATATTTTGAATATTACCGATTGCTAAATAACTCAAGCCACCAAGTGTGCTATATAGCTAGCTATAATGATGTTGTGCAAAAAAATAGCTAATTTGAACATGGTTATGGAAGGACAAGTCTTAAATATTTGAAATAAAATTGATTTCATTCACTCATATGAAGTAGAAAGAATATTGTACATGGCAGAATAAAAGTAAAAGAGAGAATTTCACAGGCCTAAAAACATTCTAAAACAAAAGGATTTATCTACAAGCACATAAAAAGCAACATGGAACTGAAGACCCACCTTGATGGAGCGGGACACCAGTTTCTTCTTTAAACTGTCTCCCTTCCTCTCCTCTGCTCTTTTCTTCACCTTTCCACTAGTCTCTAATTTTCCTAAGAAGGAGACAGCTAACACATATAAAGATTCAACCAATTAACTTGGCCATGTCCTATCAGAATTAGTCATGGAAGAAAAGGGCTCAGTGAAAAAGAATTGATTTGTTGGCAAAACTTCTTTTGGAGATATACATGTACTCTGCTGGAACAATTTGCAGAATGTAAGACGATTATAAAATGCAGTCATATGTAGAGGTAATACAGTTAACTAAAACCTCCAAAATCAATACCAGCAATCTCTCATTATCATCTAAAACAAAAACATTAGAAGAAATATAAGATGGACTCTCTTTTTTCTCTGGAAACTCACAAGAGAGACACAATTATGCTAGTTCCAAATCTTCAATTGGAATTTTTCTAATATCACTATGAATTCTATTTACCTAGGAAAAGAAAAGTAGATTTCTATATGTGAAAGATACTGCTCACTCCCAAGGAAAATAATTCTCACAAATATGAGATTTTTGATGAATATTTAGCCCTTGCTGGCTGGATTTCCAAGAGAGGAAAAGATTTTTCAACATTCACTATTAAGATTTGGAGACTATACTGAAAGCCATGAGAGTATAGCTAGCTTGTTCATAAAAAATGGTTGGTTAAACCCTTGAAGGCCTTAGGTTGTAACCTCGTCTTTCAACAAAATGAAAGAGCAAGTAGTCATCTAAAGTAGACCATGGCAAGGTTAGCTGACCATATAATTGGAAGGAATCTATAGTGCTGTGTTTGGTAAGTTTTCAATTTGAAATTGAATGGCACTGAAAAGTTCATTCCTTGCTTCTTTTTTTTCTAAACAAGAAAAAATCCGCAAGATTCCATCCAATTTGAATTCAAAACATTCGACTCTATACTGCCTAACACAGGCTAAAAGTTTATTTCAACCAACTTATACGCAACTAGATACAATTGTATAGTTTTTTTAGCAGCAAAAGAGGAATCTAAAATAGGAAAAAATATATATTTTTTATCAAAAGTTTTATAGTAAA
>Ga0325400_1002788_pt1 | contig 15522 bp, 15 predicted proteins | sample PopdelMetagenome_2_FD_205662 | JGI IMG/M metagenome (GOLD analysis project Ga0325400, IMG submission 205662) | Populus deltoides microbial communities from Bellville, Georgia, United States - Xylem-PdKOR-R1 | ecosystem: Host-associated > Plants > Phyllosphere > Stem > Wood/Secondary xylem... | reverse complement strand
GATATTTATGTCTAAGTAAATTAAATATAAAAACAACACATACAATTTTATCACGATTTACAAAAATATATTTAATCCTTTTATTTCTAGTTCACTTATAATTTATTATTATGATTATTATAAATTTTATAATTTATTTGCTTTCTTTTTAAAAAATGAAAAAAGAGATGTAGTTAAGAAGGAAAAGTTTGATTAAAAAAAAAGACATTTTTTGAATAAAAAGTACTAAATTGAGGACAATCAACACTAATCAACGGGTTATGGAATTATTATTTATGCTATAGGGACTAAGTAATTAGTTTTGCTGAAGTACAAGGACTAAGTTATAATTAACTCATTTCTTTGTAAAGAAGATTTATATATAAAAAAATTATATAGCAAAAGCCAAAATAGATGTTTGCTTAAGTGGGCCACAGACTGTAGGAGCCCGGCCTGTAGATTCAATGGGTTTGGTGAAAGAATTTTCTGTCTTACATTCCTATCCTTTGGATTAAAATAAATGCATCCTGTCCGTCCAAATGAAGTACTCTTACCTTTTTAATCAAAGAGATAAAACGAAGGAAAGCCCCGTCGGTTGTTTAACTTTCTATAAAAATCGAAAATAGCCATTTCTCCTTCTCTCTCTCTCTCTGAACTCAATTCACATTCGGAAAAGTTAGGGTTTTCAAATTTCAAGGTACGGACTCCTGAATTGAATTGTTCTTAATTAGAAATCAGGGCTTATTTAGCTCTTTTCACTGCAGTTCCATTCAATATTGAGTTTCTTTTAGTTAATAAGTGATTAATTATTGGTGTTTGCTGATGAATTCATTTAAAAAAAGTTGCAATTTTTTCTGTGGGTTTTCAAATCCGGATTTTTTGTGTGTCAAGATGCTAGCTTTTTAATATGTGTCTTGATAGATCTGATTGGTTTCTTCTTGCCCTGATGCTCTTAAATAAATTCATGTGCGTGTTGCTATATAGTCTATTACAATTGAATGATTAATTTGTTGGTGAAGCTGCTGGTGATTAATTTGTTTGTTTGTTGCAGTTTGAAAATGCCGCGATATGATGATCGATATGCCAGTACGCGTCTCTATGTTGGACACCTGGCTGCTAGGACACGATCACGGGATCTGGAACATCTTTTCAGCAAATATGGGCGGTAATTTCTCTATTTTCAAGTTTAAAGTGCTTGAGATATTGGTCTTAAGCTGATAGTTTTCTCTCTTTCTCACAAGCACACACGTGAATTGGGCACTGTGGGTTTTTATCCTCTTAGCTAGCTATTGAAGAAATTATTCGAATATAATTTGTACAGTTTATTTCTGGGCTTTCAAGTTTCTATTGAATGATGCTCTAACATGAATTTAACACTATTGATCTATTCTCTGCAGTGCAGTAATAGTATATCTATTTGTTTCCTTTGTTTAACTGTCCTTGATTGGTAAGAGGGAGTTTTTTTTGCCCCTGCAAATACTTAGGAAACATTTAGGTCTTCAACAGCTTGTTTTGCTCGTGGATTTGTGTCATTCACGTTATCTGTGTGGGTGGACCTAGGTGTCATTTTTTAACTTGAATGATCTTGTTGAAGGTTTCTGGCCTATTGCCTAACCTGGAGGTCTATGGTGAGAGGGTTGCCATGATGGAATTGGTGGAATTTCTTGCCAAGTTATAGGAGACTTTGGCGATTCTTTCTATTATGTTATTGCGTGTTTTTATGGAATTGGCAACAATCTCAAACTGGTGTTTAGTTCGTCTATGAGGGGTGAAGTATCATACACTTGCAGTACTTAAGTAATGATGGCCTTACTGTTTGTGGCAACCATTTCGCAGAGTACGAGATGTGGATATGAAGCGTGACTATGCATTTGTTGTAAGTCTTTTCCATTTCTTCTCATGATTTTCACTGAATGGACTTTTTCTGAGCATTGGTTGAGCACATATCCTTTTATTTTTTCATGATGAACACTGCTTTATATATTATGTGATCCACATATGGTGTGTTCTGCTGGGTTGTTCTCACCCTCTTTAAACAGGAATTTAGTGATCCCAGAGATGCTGATGATGCAAGGCATTACTTAGATGGCAAGGAGTTTGATGGAAGTCGTATCATTGTGGAATTTGCAAAGGGGGTAAGTTCTGTCTAGTTAATGTTTTCATTTAGTATACTCACAAACTCAAAACATGCAATTTTAAATTAGTAGACTAGGCCTGTATTGGTTTTGGTTTTATAGGATTAACTGGAAGCAAATTGGTTGTATGTAGATGGATCCAAGTTCAAATCCTAATCCAAATTGAAGCAAATTTATAGTTTTGTGAGATGTCAAACTACTTTATTCTTGTTGCTCTTGTGGGCTTCCAGAGTATTTGATTTATTTTTTCATTCACAAAGATTCTTAATCCTTATTCATTGAACTTGATTCTGTTGCTTGAATAAGGTTGAGGAGGTTGATTACTGGTGACTTAATTATTCACTTCCCAATTGGCTCTCCAGCCAAAAGCATAAATGTTCACTTTTGAAATTGTGAACGCTATTGATACGCTTTTACCAGATTAATGTTTTTTGTTGTTGGGAATTTCTAGGTACCTCGTGGTTCTCGAGAATATTTGGGCAGAGGTCCTCCTCCAGGATCTGGACGCTGCTTTAATTGTGGTATTGATGGCCACTGGGCTCGAGATTGCAAAGCTGGAGACTGGAAGAACAAGTGTTATCGTTGTGGGGAAAGAGGTCATATAGAGAGAAACTGCAAGAACAGTCCCAAGAAACTCACGTGATTTTCACCTCATTTTGTCATTTCCTTCCTATCCTGCTGCTGCTTGTGCATTGCTTTGTTTCTGTGATAATTTTCTACTGATGCTCAATGGTGCTCTGTTTTTTTTTTCTTTTTATTGTGTGTTCTATACAGCAGCCGGGGGAGGAGTTACTCTCGATCACCAGGTAGATCACGCTCTCCTCACCGTGGCAGAAGCCGCAGCCCAAGTTATAGCCGAGGTCGAAGCTACAGGTCTGTGGTTTTTCTTTGAAAGCATATGATTATGCATTCTTCTCATATCACACATAGTATGGTGTTCTTGATGATTTTTGGGTTATTCATTTTCTGTATTTTGGTTTATCTGGATCTTCTGTTCTTTTTCAGCCGATCAAGATCCCCACCACCAAAGAGAGAGCGAAGTGTTGAGAATGAGAACAGGTCATTGAGCCCTGAACCAAAGAGTACAAAGGCCAGGAAGCGCAGCCCAACACCTGATGAAGGCAGCCCACGCCCTTCTCCCAAATCTCGAAAACTGGATGATGAGCAAGATAGAGAGTACAGTGGCAGCCCCACGGGAAGAAGCAGAAGCAGAAGCAGAAGCAGAAGCCCTCGAGATGAGAGGTATAGAAGTCCTCAGACTAATGGTCGCAGCCGCAGTCCCAGTCCCAGGGATGATAGAAGCCCCGTTGATGATGATTATGAGGACAACAACCGCACCCCGAGAGATAGTGACGTGTCACGTTGAAATGCACCATCCCAATGGAATTGGTGGACCTGCTTGCACTTCACAATCGTCACCAAGACCTTAAGTTTGTTCTATTTAGATGGTCAAACATTTTATATGCTAAGTAGAGATGTAATTTGAAACTTTTTATTTGGATTAGGGAGCCTATTTTAATCATTTGGTATGGAGAGCTATGCATTCAAATTCGTTTTGTTTTATTTTTTTCTTTTCTGGATTTAGAACCTACAAACTGGATGGCCTGTCAATATTATCCCAGGACATCTAGGGCAAATGGCAATTATGAGCTCAATTAGTGTGGATGGAGCTGAATGTTTATTTATTTCGCAAAAAAACTGGAGAAAAAAATATCAGTGCGTGCTTCTGCCCTATAATGAGGTCCCAACGAACTTGAATTTCGAATCAACTGTGGCTAGGTTGTGCATTGCGTGCATCTGTTGTGCCCTAAAAACTAAGCATGGTTTTTGTTGAGATTTGCCGCTCAAATTCTTAACTGAAGATCAAATAAAATGGTGAGCAATTTCCATAGCCAGGTTTTGGGATGAAAATATCAATTCAAGTCTTCTTGAAGGGTTTTTGGCGAAATTAATCTGAATTCTGAAATCGATTTTGTGTACAACGGAGGATTATCCAGATGCTTTTTTGTAATCAACTACACGTTTCGTCGTGGAGTTCATTTACTGTCAAAGCCCAGGAGCTATTTCGAATTTCTTGCTCCCAAGAATCCATCTAATCCTCGAATATGTCACCCGCCATTTCTTTGCCCTGCTTCAATAGTGTGATCTTTGCAGCGCGCCGGTCACCCCAGAAAGGAAAGTTGAAGAATGCAAAAGTGCCCGGGGCAACGCCAAAACTTAGCAACACTACAGGCTTCGGTACCAGCAAGAAAGAGCCATTATGGCGGTGCGTGGAGGGTTGTGGTGCTTGTTGCAAGCTGGCTAAGGGCCCTGCTTTCGCCACTCCTGAAGAAATCTTCACAAACCCCTCTGATATCGAGGTTCGCTTTCTTAATATTAACAATGCACATAATTTGTTCGACGGAATGTGTCAAAAAAGAAACCAAAAGACTAGCGAAGCTCTTACTGTTTTTTGTTAATTCCTTTTCTTTTGCTGAATTATGGATTTTCAGCTTTATAAAAGCTTAATAGGCCCGGATGGATGGTGTATACATTATGAGAAAAGCACACGCAAGTGCTCAATTTACCCTGGTGAGTGGTGATTATCGCTAGCTCCATTTCTTGATCAACTTCTTGCTGTCATCTTTACTTCTGTAAACGTTTTGCTTTCTACGGGCTTTCTTCTTCTTTCAGATCGTCCCTATTTTTGTCGTGTGGAGCCAGATATATTCGAGTCACTGTATGGCATTACTAAGAAGAAATTCAACAAGGAGGCATGCGGGTAGGTCCATCTACTTTTACTTTCACGCAAGGCTCTAGCTGTATGTGACCTTAGTCATATGCTCATGTTTCATCTTTGTTCTCTTATTTTGCTCGCAGTAGCTGTAGAGACACTATTAAGGAAATCTATGGTTCACATTCCAAGGAACTGGACAACTTCAATCGCTCCTTAAGGAGTTCTGATTAGTTAAATCAATCCGACTTGCCCTGCTTAAACTGCTCAAGGTCATTTTAACCTTGATCCTTTCCTTTTTATTTGTTCATTGAGCTGGTCAGAAAGTTTAGTATGAAAGGTTTTCCTGGATAATCAGATCAAATATAAACTTTTGAACAGGATTGGGGCTGTTGTCCTATGCCAAAAGGAAAAGGGTTTAGAGAGAGATGAAAGTGGGAGTCTAGTGCATGTACATTCAACTGTGCTGTAATACGATACCACTAGTGTATTAGATGCTAGCAAGATCATCAAGCTTCCTTTCGGATTGTCCTTGCCAGTCTTCTATAGAGCCCTTTTTTGGCAAAATTTGCCGTGTTGTGGTTGGATTAAAGATCTCAAGGACCAGAATTAATTCTAGTATATTGGTCAAGAGATCAGATAGTCTGCTGTCTTGGCTTCATCAAATCTGAAGGTGCTGGAGGTCCCTTAATTCAACTGAAACCAGCAGACTGTGTAAGATAAAGAATTCCCCTGCTCTGTCTATGGAGTCTGATTACTCTCCTATAGTCATAAATCTATTAGCTGGGCATGAATTTTAATCATCATGAATAGTCAGAAATTCAACCTATTATTCATGCTCTTGGTTTTTTTTTAAAAAAAATTGTTTTCAAGGAATGCATATCTATGCTTTCAATTTGTACTGAAAATTAGTTTAGCTTGATACCTTCTACAAACAAACTGCTTACAAATTAGCTAGTTTGTTTATTTTGTGTTGCATGTCATGCATATTTTGAGATTGTTAAGCCTTCTATATGCATTGGCAAAGTTATAATTCCAAGGTGTTGTGGTATTTGCAGCATTGAGCCTTGTGGATTTAACCAGGAGCCTGAATTTGAAAAAACTGCTCCCACCTTTTGTTTGTATTTTTATTTATACATGAGATAATTAGCTTTGCGAATGATGATCCACACTCTTGTTGAGTGATAGAAGAAGCGTGTGGAACTATTCCTGTTGGTATCGTAGTTACCATATTCTGTTAAAACCGTTGCCCAGAAGAAAAAAGCGGGAAACATAGCCAACACCCACCTGCAACAATATACATGACTCTCTCTTCATTCTTGGATTTTGATGCTTTCTCTAATTTCTCTCTTCGTTCTTGGATCTTGATTGCTTTCTTTATGCAGCCCTCGTTTCTATCACTTCCACCATTGGATCCCTCTGCTCAGACATTATGGCCACGTCTCTCTCATCTAGTGGCCTAGCAATTTTTGCTCATGCCCACAACCTCACCACCACCATCATTGTCTCCAATGCCACCTCCCTCGCCTTTCTTGCACAACCTGATTCTGCCCTTTGTTAGGTTACAGCCTAGCGAGTTAAGTCTAGAAAGAAATAAGAGAGAAGAAGAAGATGCAGAACAAGAAGAGTTGATTCGGAAATTGTGCTTCATTTTTACATCCACTGTTTTTTATACTACCTCAAGTGACGAACTTACACTTTCCAACTAACAACTTCTTAGCCTACTCTAACTGCCAAACTAACAGCCACAACTAACTACCTAGTACAAGAGACTTATTAGCACATGCTGAATTAACTACTGCCATTACAACCACGTGCAAAATGTAACTATTGTTGCTGCATGCTATTGTTTCTTCATTTGTAATTTTAACAATACCCTCCCCATCAAAAAACTCTGCATCTTATTCTTCTCTAATCCCTCCCAAATAACATCTTCAGGAAATGAATTGGACCATTGAATTAATCCAACTATTATTGTTCTATTTCTTCTTTTTTTTTTGTGATCTTCAAGGTTGTTGTCCTGTCCATTTACTCACACCCACTGAAATAGTCATCTTACTAGCCATTCTGCTTCTTTTAATCATGGCTGGGTTTGACTCTTCTTGCCAATTAGCTTGTTCAAAGACCTGCATCATGGTGACTGGCTTCAAAATCTTCACCATTGGTTTTAACATCATCTTTGATCCCACTAACAAAACTGGATACGTAATAAGATTCAGGCAAGTTAGTGTTCATTACAGTCATAAGGGATTTAAGTACTTCAAACTTCTCCATGTAATGGAATTCCTTCACTGTTGGATGATTCTTTGAAACCAAGAACCGAGGCTTTGCCATCTCAAGTGAATCCAAAGAGGCATCAAATTATATCAGGTTCATTAGCCGAGCAAATCGTCCAAGTCTTGGTGGCTGACACCAGTCATCCTTGAGATCAGTGAAAATTCTTGGTGGGCGCTGTTAGCTTTTATGCTACCTTTTGTTTGGAGGATTGTTGTTGATTGGCATTTCACTTGTGGTAAATGAGTTTTTTTTTCTTTTCCTTTGCTATAGTTATAGATTAGGACTTCACTCTTTTGGTTTGATCTTCCTGTCAAACTGATCTGTTTAAATCTGCCAATGCAATTCTTTTCGATCGTTGAGATTAAAAGGACTAAAATTCTCCAACTGGTGATGTTATTTGATGTTCTTCGACTTGTCAAACACATGTCAAATGGTAACCTCGTTCCAGATTGTGGAAATCTTGACATGCCTAAAAATCTGTGAATTTTGGAAATTAGAAATCAGATTTCTAAGAAAAAAATGCCAGGCCCACAATAGAACTCATCCAGAACTGTCCGGTGAATTTCAATAGAAATGTTGTGGTTTTAACAGAAACGAGAATGACAAAAAAAGAAATGAAAGGAGGAAAGACACTTTTCTAGCAAGTGGGAATGGTTACTTTGTGCTTAGTGACAGGGAAATTGCGTAAAGATGCTCTGGCTTTCAACACCAATCTAGAGATGCCAATCTTTTATGCATGCTCTCTGTTTTTTTCCCTGGTATATATTCGGTTTCAAAAGGGTCTCTAGGTTGGTAAAAGGATGCAGAGATGGCGATAGAATCTCACCAGTATATGGGCGGTGATAGATTGGGCAATCCCCTAGAAGGCTGGTGCCGAAACAACCCGCTTTCTTTCTCTCAAACCCCACCTATAGGATACTGGAATTGACAGGAAAAATGAAACCATTTATAGGGAGGACTAATTGCAGCGATTCATTAAGACCGCGTCCGAAGAAAGTGTCAGTGGTTGAATTACATCTGTCATGACCTCCTCTAATTATCACATGCAAGAACCACAATCAGCCGTCGCAGAAGATTGTCCGACTTTGTTTTTTGACAGTTATGATATCCCTGGAGTGTATGAAGATTGTCCTCCGTTGTTTGAAGCGATATGCTATCCTTGCCCACCATCACTCTCTGATTCTCCTTGCCAGGAAGATTCCTTCCAAGATTTCTTTTCTTCAGCATATAGTGAAGAAGAGGCCTACTATGCAAATAACCCTTGTGAAGATGAGCAGCCGCCATACAACAATTGGAGGGATTTTTGGAGCAAATACGAGTCTTGCCTCACCTTCGGGGATTCCTGGGACGATGACCTGTCCTCCTATGGCAGCAGTACTGATACCAATGGGAATGGCAGTGGATTGCGAGGCAGAGAAGAATGCTTCCAAGGTGAAGAACAGAGAGACATTTACTCTGGCCTTTATGAAAACAAAGAAACCGAGTTTTCTTATTATGATGATAGTCCTTGGTCGGGGTACGAGTCCTGGTTTGATGAGAGGAAGGGAGATACCTTGTGCTATGGTGGGTATGAGCACCCGGATGAGATTGGCATCTGGGAAGGTCTCTTCGGTTACTGGCCTTGCTTGACTCGGAAACATTGAACGGCTTCTGGTGAATAAAGATCCAATTAGGAAGACTTCTTGAAGCAGCTTCTGCCACTTTCATCAGTTTAGAGTTTCTTTTGTACTACAGTGCTGGCTGATAATAGTGGAGAATTCTACTAGCATTATTAGAGGCAGGGTTCAACAGAACCCAGCATGGAGCAGTTCTGCTGCAATCTAGTAAAATTCATCTGCGGTGAGCGTAAGAATCTGAATTAATCTTCTGTTTTACATGCTAAGTAAATGTTTTCATCTGCTCTTTATCTTCTGTTTTTTTTTTTTTTTAAAGAAATCCAATAAAAAATAAGCGAACCCTTACCTGCCAAGATTCTTTGAAAGTACAAGAGACATTAACTTGTTTAACATCAGGCAATACAGTTATGTTTTCTCCTTTACAACTGAAATATATGGTTGGTTTAGCATCTAACCACTCTTGTGTTCTGTATATTTTCATCGAATCCAATGTTACAACAGTGGATAATACAATACTTGTCACCAAACACACGCCCATCAAATCAATTATAAAACACAGTTGAAAAGACGAGATTTTCATTTTACCTGGATAGTAGATGAGGAAAATCAAAGACAGAAAAAACCCTAGAATATTGGCGATGGTACCAAATCGACATTGCTTTTAGATTCGATTGAATTTATAAATTCTTGATGGATTGAGAATACGAGCTGATAATAATGATGAGGGAGTGTTCATCCGATATCGATAGGGTTTTGATTTAGGGAAAAAGGTGTGAGCCTGTGAGAGTGAGTTATTAGTTATGGCAGTTTTTTAAGTTTTTGGTTCGTTTGCGTGAGCTGACCGCTTCCCGCTGCGCTTTATTTGACGGGGTGGCTGTCTGGATTACGCCGGGGCGGGCGCGCAGGATGCATCACGTCCTCCTTTATTTTTTTCCTTTTTTATAAAAAACATAGAATTTATAAATATTTTCAAACTATTCAAGAATTTCCATTGAGCTCTCCAATCTCCATCCATCCAAATTTTCAACGAAAACCATTTAATTATGATATTTTTTTTATATAAAAAAAACATGTAATCTGGATGGAAGGAGTCGATTAAGATTTTCTCACAACTTTTGAATGGCAGTATAGCGTTCTTCTATATTTAAAAAAACTTTCAACGCCATGGCAGAATCTCTACACGTTAAGTGAGAGGAGGTTTTGGGTAGGGAAAATAGTAAAAAATTTAGATTATATTAGATTCAAAAGCAGTCATTTACTGTTCTGGTATTGAGCAGTCCAATTATAGTTTGTCGTAGACAAAAAAACACGCATTCCAAGTTCTAAACAACGCTGTATGGTTCTAGCAATTGAGTGGTACACAGGCAAGGCCTCATTATAGACTTTTGGTAGTGAAAAATGCAGCTAATTTAGACAACCATCTTTTCAATCCCTCTCCTGCAGCCGCTCTCGCATTGTTGAGAGCTAGCTCGTCGGCCTGCTTGCGGCCATATTCCTAAACCATAATTCTAAGGCGAAAGCAAGACCAATGTGGAGATTTGCAGCTCTTGCAATCATACTCCTTTTCTCCCTTCCTAACCATGCTGACTCTGTAAGGTTGTCCAGGCCGGGGAAATTAAATCGACAAAAACCATTGCTGGCTGCTAAATTATCAACGCCTGCTGAATTCCTTGCTGCTCACAACAAGATCAGGGAAATCCACAATTTAACACTCTTGGCGTGGGACCAGAAGTTAGCTGGATATGCTCGCTGGTGGGCCGACACCCGCCTTGATAACTGCAGGAAATTGCTACACTCTCCCAATAGCCCTTATGGAGAAAACTTGTTCTGGGCTCTACGGGATCACTGGAATGCATCCAAGGTAGTCAAGTATTGGGGTGATGAAAGGAATCTTTACGATCCAAATACAAATGAATGCATCAACAACAGTGTCTGCGGGCATTATACACAGATTGTATGGAATGCGACTCAGCGTGTAGGCTGCGCCCATGTTTTATGTCACAATATTCAAGGTCACCTGTTTGTTTGCTCCTATGATCCTCCGGGGAATATTTACTATCATGGTCCATTTGGTGGCCGTTTTAACAAATCTATCGTGAATCCTCCGTCACCTAATAATGCAAGCTCAACAATTCTAGGAAGTCAATCTGGGATCACCGGGAATAAAGCTAATTATATTGTCTCAAGCACCACTGGGCATCCAGCTAATAAGACCTAACAATGTAAATCGAGATCATGCATTTGCATTCTAACAATCTTCACAGGTAAACTGTCTGGTTATATGTGTTTCTCCATATATACACAACATGCAATAAACATATATGATATCTGTGCCTGTTTGTTCTGACCTCTGCTGGTCTCTATTCAATGAGAGTTATAAATTGCGTCCTTCGATGGGCAATTTTGCTTGAATTGGATACAAAATGAGATTTTACCAGAACTATAGTACTGTCTGTGCCAATTACCTTAGATTTGGAAAAAGACCAATGAAAACCTCTAATTCTCAATGCGAATGGTCCAGGATTATGGTGAATCCGAGACCGAGCAGCTGAAATTTCTAGTTTAAATCTTTGATGACACATGGGTTGGTTAGCCTACTTGCACAAGTTGCTCCTTTATCGCTTTGTTTTACGTAGATTTAGATGCGCATCAAGTCCACCTTCCCCACGACTTGAAAACACCTTCCCCCGTGCAGGTACATCTTATAGGTAATATTTCTTTTTTAGGCTGAGGGCTGAGGTCCACTCACTAGGAAGACTTTTTCTTCATGAATCATGATCACTAAAATTACGAAAATAATTTCTTTACTAGGAAGACTTTAGTGATCATAATTATAAAATCCATTGACAGCTGGGAAACTTTAGTCAGATCATGTAATCCATACCATAACAAATAATGCGAGAACACTTCAGGTGAGTACATAGAGGTGCGCTGCCTGATCGTTTCGAAATCAGAGTTGCTTAATATTGAGTAGTTTACAATGATGGTGGATCTATCAGATGTTGATACCGATCCCTTTCCATTTCAAGTGTTACATTTTTTGTGTAGAGCATTGATCATAGCAAAACCACAGAAACTTCAATCAGTAGAGAATACCTTGGTTTCTAGTTGATAAGCTTTGGTGAAGAAAGCTGGCCAACAAAGATATGTTGACATAATGCTACTAACAGTTGATGCACCAATGAGCATGTTCATCACAACAATTTGCAATTGAATGGCTTCTAGTGGAGAAGCTCCTCCCATGATAAGCCCAGTCATTGCTCCAGGAAGTGAAATGAGACCCACAGTTTTGGCATTGTCCAGTACAGGTGAAAGCGCAATAATTAGAGCCCTTTTCACTTGTTGAAGTGTGGCTTGACGGGGCGTTGCTCCAAGAGCCAATGCTGTCTCTACCTGCCACAAAAACCACCCAAATCGAATATGGAAATTGTTACCAAATTGCAGATTTGAGAATCTCTCAACATCGCAAATGAATCAAAATTGAGGGACTAATTATACTTGGCATTGAATGATAGATTCCTAGAAAGTTTTTGTCTTTAACATACCAGGTTCATTTGGACTTTGATATCATCGCGGAGTCTTTTCATTGCAACTCCAGTAACTGTCATTGCATTCCCAACCATCATGCCTGCAACGGGAATGATGTACCGTGGAGTGAAGGGAAAAACGTTCAATACAACTAGCAGGACCAATGTCACTGCAGTTCCGACCAGGATAGAAGCACCAGCCACAAATTTTCCTCTAGGAACCTGCTTGGCACGTTGTCCAGCTGTATATCCAGCAACAGAGACCTGTCAGGGGATTCAACAACAATGTCCAGAACTCGGAATAATTGTTTTTTTTAAAAAAAAAATGAGACAAGCCTAATTGAAGTCTTGCAGAAAAGGAATCAGCTGCCAAATTCCTTCAATTCTAATCTAGAAAGAGAATCGCAAAAACTTCGTCTGGGATCGTAGGAATTTTCTGGATAAGATTTTCTTGACACGCAAGTTTTAAGATGCAAGCAGCCAAGTTTATCTACGGTAAAATTGAGATTTAACATTAAAAAGTATATAAAAAACCAGAAATGGAAAGGCAGAAAACTAACAAGAAGTAGTCTGTTCCTGTTGCTTTTTTCGGTCAAACCCGAAAGCGAAGTCAGAATTCAGACAATTTTAGGTATGGCCAGGACTGTTAGTTGAGAGAAAAACCAAAGCTAACATCCACGGTTAAGAAATTCCATGCTTTTGTCTCTAATACAAACAAAACTAAACTTGTTTTCTCTCTGTCTTTCTCAGTGTTCTTCCATATGGAGCAAAGACTGAGCTAACATTACATACCTGTATCATGGAAAGTCCGAGTCAAAAAGAAAGGAAAATAAACCCGAGACATGCACATGATCAATTGAATTAAGCTAAGTTCATTAATGAGAAAAGGAGCCAGAAAGAATAAATAATTTTTCAACGCATAGATACTGTATTGATGTGATCTCAAAAAAAAAAAAAAAGATATACAGAAGCAGCTCGAGGAATTCATATAACCCTTCGGATATTTCCTTCTTTATTGCCTTTAAATTTTCTTATCAAACTAAAAGATACAGAACTTCCAAGTGAAAAAAAAATTGATGTAGAACAGAAATAACAAAGAAAATAAATTAATACGAACCATGAAAAGGTAAGCAAGGATGATCCATACAGCATGGTCCTGATTGAAAATGAACTGCAAAACAAACCCAATCACAGAGAGCTGAAGAAAGGATCTAATAATCGAATACACCATCTCTCCCTCCAAACCAAGCTTTTGCATATAGGACAGAATCACCGCCATAAGCACCACTGCTGTAGCAGCCAGTGGCTTTAGCATGCCCTTTAGAAACTTGATCAACCACTCAAAATTATCATCACCGATGCCAGAACTCAGAAATTCATCAAAGTCGAAATCCATTCCAAAATTCCCACCACGCAAACTACAAAAATAATGTAACTGTTTAACTAACTAGCTAGTCGTAGCTTGTTATACTTTAAAGAGATTCCTATATTCGTGGGAGAAAAGTTAGGTCATTTGCCTCTGGTGGTGGCACATATGGTGGCAGAAACGACCTTCCCCTAATAGAAATGAGGTATCTCGTGGAGTTTCTATTTGAGGATATATGTGGGTTATTCCGAACTGGGCACGTTTTGTGCTTCTCTGACTACGGTAGAGTTACATGCATCAAATCAAAATAAAATTTTCAATGAAATATAAACATAAAACTATATTTATGATAATTTTTCATGTCTAATAAAGTTTATGAACATATTATTTAAAATATCTAAATTATTAAATGAATCTTGTCAAATCTATCAGATTAGATCTTTATATACTATTTAGAACATATCTAGAGTTATAAGTAGAATTTTACTTCAATTCAAGTTATAATAAAAACTAGAAGTCTCAAGCTTCTCGGTCATACATGATAGGTCTAGTAATTTATCTAGATAAGAAAGAATGATATATTTGAAGTTAGGTATAAAATCTATTAAGAATATGCAAAAATTGAATATTCAGACTACATGGAGAAATTTTAACTTGAAAACTTTATTTTTATTATCCTATCTTATTTATTTATTTATTTATATAATGCTGAATAATTATTTTTAATTTAGATTTGTTCTGGCTCATTAGACATTGTTTAGAGGTTTATTTCATTATTGTAATTATGTTAGTTGATTATTAGTTTGTGACCATTAGTTTTTAACTCAAAAGGGATCCATTATGCTCAATTAAAGGAGACTATATTATTATGTTTTTTGAGCTACAAATTCCAACACCAAGTTAAAGAATAAACGCGGATTTTTTTGTTTGTGTATTACAAAATAACATTTCTTTATATAGGAAAAATTCGTTCACTGACTTAAAAAAAAAAAAACTGGTTTTATATCCTCATTCACATATTAAGAATTTTTAAATATAAAGTTATCACTCAAAGTTTAATTTTTAGAGTGAAAGGAATTAGTATTATTATAATGCATAAAATATACAATAACAAAGTTAATAATGAATTCCCTGCATGTTTTAGTTTTTGTTGTAATGTAATATAGAGTTAAGCCTTTACAGGGTTAATGTTTCCCTGTATCTCCTATTTTGCTTTATATATATATATATATATATATATATATATATATTTGATTATCATTATATATTTTTGTCATTTTGATGTCATTAAAAATTGACACGTATCATGTTCCTACCCCATGAATTTGTATATTTTTATCTCTGATTTTCTTTTAATTTTTTTTATCCTTATATTTTATTTTTTATACAAAAAAGTCTTTGGTGGAAAGTTTTTTAGTTATCATAATTTACAATAAATATAATTTAGTTCTTGGAAAATTGTAAACTTTGTCAAGATTTTGAAAATAAATATAACATTATAGAAAATAAAAAATTTTACAAAATCACATTAATAATACTAACCATAATCACAAAAAAAATAATCACATTCATAATCAACTAGTCCAATTAAACAAAAATTATTAAAAAGTCCAGAGATATAGAATTCATTTTTACAATGTCATGTATTTATTATAAAATCTTTTTTTTAAATGTATCTTGATTTTTCAGGTTAAAATAAAAAAATTATAATTTTTTAAATAAATAAAAAAAATCTCGTGATAAATATTGATATTATGCAAAACAAAAGTTTATTTTTAGGTTAATTTCATTTCACCCCCTTAATTATACTGTAACTACTAATTTTTGCCCATAAATTTGTTCTTTATCAACTACCCTCTGACACTAAAACAAAAGTTAAAAGAGATCGAGAATTCGAACACATTCACAT
>Ga0325400_1002787_pt1 | contig 15525 bp, 10 predicted proteins | sample PopdelMetagenome_2_FD_205662 | JGI IMG/M metagenome (GOLD analysis project Ga0325400, IMG submission 205662) | Populus deltoides microbial communities from Bellville, Georgia, United States - Xylem-PdKOR-R1 | ecosystem: Host-associated > Plants > Phyllosphere > Stem > Wood/Secondary xylem... | reverse complement strand
GAAACCAGTTTATTGTATGACTAGCTCACCAGACCCCGCCCATACGTTATTGCAAACCATCCGGCAAGCGGACCAACAACGACGCCTGGATGCACTACGGCTCAAATACCAGCTCATGCGCCAGAGTTGTTTCCGTTTCTACCGAGCAACGCCTTACTTGTTCAATCATGCCTGGAGCCACAGGAATGCCACTAATGATTACCCGCTGAGCTGGGGCTGTGGCGATTTACATTTGGAGAACATGGGTTCCTACCGGGGTACTAACGGGTTGGTCTACTACGACATTAATGATTTTGACGAAGCACAACTAGCACCCTGTACCCTGGATTTGGCCCGTCTGGTAACCAGCCTATTTGTGGCGGCTAAGGACTGGCAGTTACCTACTGAACTAACCCTGTCCCTGGCTTGGCAACTCATTGTGGCTTATAAGCGGCATTTACTTGGAGGCAAGCCCCGATCCATCGAACGCCAAACCGCCCGGGGTGTCTTGAAGCGGTTTTTGGAGCAAGTGGCCAGCCGCTCCTCACACGCCTTACTCAACCGCTTTACGCGTGGGCATGGTCGTCACCGACGGCTGAAACGAGATGGTGTCCATCTGCTGAGCTTGGCTTCCTCAGAAACCGATACGCTCTGGCCCTGGCTGGAGCAAGTAGTAACCGACTATGGGGGGGGCCACCTGCGTGATCTCGCGTTCCGCATTGCGGGTACCAGTAGTCTGGGCTTGACGCGGTATGCGGCTCTGGTGCAAACTAAAAAGGGTCGTTATAAGCTGCTGGACTTTAAAGTAGCGGCCCCACCGGTCGGGCAGGCTTATTGGGGGGCATGGCAACCCAGCTGGCCGGATGACGCCACTCGGATTGTGCAGCTTCAGGAGCGGCTCCAGGACGTGTCGCCCCGGTATTTGCAATCCCTGGTTGGTCCGGGCGGGGAGTCGTTGGTGATGCGGAGTCTGCAACCGCAGGCCGACCGACTGACGCTGGAGCTGATTCCCCCTCACAAAGGTAAGCGACTGGCTGGCCTCCTGGAAACGGTAGCGCAGCTACTAGCCTCTGCTCAACTGCGCAGCGGGGGGCAACAAGGGTCGGCCATTACCGATGAACTAGTCGCCTTCGCCCGACAGCCTGGTTGGGATACGGAATTGTTGCAGCAAGCACAGCAATTGGCGCAGCAGGTCGAACAGGACTATCAACAGTTCTGCGGAATAGCCATCGATGATTTATTATTTTGATCGAGTTCGTAGTAAGGGGGTTCGTCGACCAGCTTGGGCTGGGCAAGCCTAGCCCCACGGCGGCTACTGCCTGAATTAAGGTCGCTGTAATTAGACCATTAACGCGGTTATCTGTATTGAAGCGGACACCTATTTTCAGTAAGTAGCTCACAGGATGACCAGGAGAATGAATGACAACTTCTGTATCCAGCCGCGTATGCGGTGATAGGCTAAAAAATGGACTAGTTGGAACAGAGCTGGTCTCAAAAATGCAATGTGGGTTGATTTCATTCCTACCTGGTTTTCAGGTGTGTAGACTAACTGATAAGCGAACGCTTTACCCTGCCCGGCTTGTTGCAGATTTTACCAACGGACCTAATATACTATCCCGGGTTACGCGATAGCACTTCACGTAGCTATGATAGGTTAATGCGGTTAGGTTTAAAAATTGTGTGTGTTCTCGAGCGGCTTTCCCCCTTTGGAGAGGCCGTAACGGCTTGATAGTTCTTAAGATCTAAATTATGGAGTATTGCTTTCAACACATCTCGGAAATGAGTCTTTCCAAGATGTTGAAGCAGAACAGATAATTGAATGTTTGGCCGTAGCTCAGAGCTACTTGTTGAAAAGTCTAGAGTGAAAAATGTTACCATCGAGTTACTTACATAACCTGAATACTAGTTATCTTTATCGTTTATTCAAATTCAATACATAAGCCTAATCTATAGTACAAAAGCTTTCTCCTGATCCACTAAAAAATCTACAGAAAAAATTACAACCGATTTATACTATTAAATAAGGAATACCTTACGGGTGAAGTGCAATTACTTGATTGAATAAGTTTAGCGCGTTCTTCAAAATAGTACTCAATCGAGTAATTAGTTCGGCCTGCCTATGAATACAAATCTACCCTTTTGGAACTGGTCATTAAAAAAGACCCTGCGTACGCTGCCTGATCCTTTAAGTCAGGCACAATTACAGATCTTTTATGCATTTTTTGTATTGGGGTTCATTAAAATATTCTTTGCGTTTCCGGAGGCCCTTAAAAATGGCCTTAATTTTCAACTGATCCGGTATTCGTATTTGATTCTTCTCAATATCGTTGTTCTGAAAGCGGTATTGTACAGACCCCGGACGGTCCCCTTTTTTATTCATTTCGCACAAGCGCTGGCAGGTATTACCTTATGGATAAAATTACAGCATAAGGCTCCGGATATTATAGAATTACAGGGTATCCTTATGAATATAATGTTCAGCTTTTTTGGATTAGGCCGAAGATGGGGCGCTTTTTATTCTACAATCTCGGTTGCCGCTTTAATGTTTAGCATCTTCAGCAGAGGCTTTAATCCAAACGTCGATTTGCTTGCGGTAAAGTCATTTGGATTCTCAATGATCATTATGATCAATTTTATGATCATAATGATTGCGATTTATCATTACCATACGGCGTTTTATAAAACGTTGAATCAAAAAAATGAACTGAATCGACAGTTACAGGACTCTTATAAAGCCAAATCAGACTTTTTATCCATGATGTCTCATGAGTTAAGAACTCCGCTTAATTCGGTACTGGGAATAAGTAATCTGCTGTTAACGGATAACCCAAGAGAGGAGCAGAAGGAAGAGTTAAATATCCTCCAGTTCTCGGCAGAAAGTTTACTTTCCCTGATTAATAACGTTCTGGATTTCAATAAAATAGACTCCAATAACATCCAAATTGAGGCTATTCCCTTCGATTTACCAAAGCTACTGCGTGAGATAAGTGCTGGCTTTCGGAAAAAGGCCGAGGAAAAAGGCTTGTTGTTTTTCTTATCCGTTGATGAAAAGCTGGATAAGGGCTGGATTGTTGGTGACCCTACCCGGTTGGCGCAAATCATGTACAATCTGCTGGGAAATGCTATTAAATTCACAAACGAAGGGGAAGTTTCCTTAACCGTTCAGGTAATCGACCAACAAACGGATTCTGTTCATCTCCGCTTTTCGGTACATGACACGGGTATCGGGATTAGTGCCGAAAATCAGTCGGCAATCTTTGATCCCTTTAAACAAGCGTCCAGTGCAATAACCCGAAAATTTGGGGGGACGGGCCTCGGTCTGGCCATTGTGAAGCACCTGCTTGATTTGCAAATGAGTACTATTAATCTGGAAAGTGAATTGCAGAAAGGAGCGCGTTTTTATTTTGATTTATACTATAAAACGATACCCCCTGAAGAAGTGGTTAGTCAACCTACTACTTCTGAGTTTACTCAGAAGGGACTCGACCGGTTAAGAATACTGCTTGCGGAAGATAATGAAGCTAATGTCTTTTTTGTGAAAAAACTGTTACTCCGCTGGAATACGGAAATAGCCGTTGCGAACGATGGCGAACAGGTCATTAGTTTGGTGACTGAAAATCAGTATGATCTTATCCTTATGGATATTCATATGCCAAAACTGGATGGTCTGCAAACGGCAAAATTTATCCGCCAGTCTGCCGAAATCCGGCAATCGGCTGTTCCAATTATTGCGCTTACTGCATCTATATCGGGTGATATCCTTTCTGAAATAAAAGCGGCTGGTATGGATGATTACCTGAACAAACCGTTTAGACCAAATGATTTATACAAGAAGTTGGTTCGCTACGTAAAACAGGAGATTGCTTGATTTTAAAATCAGAAGGTTATCTTTTTAAAGGCTTAATTGCAACCGTAAGTTATATTGATTACTGAATGCATAGCAAGCATTCCTAGATTTCCTGGCTGTTATTACGCGGTGATCAGCGGTTGAAAAATTTGACAAATTGGTGGCTTGCCAAGCTGGTCTAAAATAGTTATTTTGATTAGCCAGGGAGTTTAACTAACTATTTAGCGTTAAAAACAAACCCTGTCTTGACAAACAGGTTTGGGTGGTACATCGCCAGTTGTATTACGTTGTATGGAACCAATTCAGCCACCCAATCCCATGCTTTACGTGGGTACCTATTCCGTTCGCGGCAGTAAAGGCATTTACGTATTTGCCTTCAATCCGGAGAACGGTACCGTTGAGCTTCGGCAAACAGTCGACAATGATAAGAGCCCTTCTTTTCTGGCTATTCATCCATCCGGTCAGTACCTGTACGCGGTTAATGAAGAAGATGAACAGGGTCAGGGAAAGTCCGGAAGTGTCAACGCCTATGCCATTGATGCGCAATCCGGGGCGCTGACGTTTTTGAATCAGCAGTTAACCCACGGGCAGGCTCCCTGCCACATTACGGTTGATCGGAGCGGTAAGCTGGCTTTCGTTAGTAACTACGGCAGCGGTAGTCTGACCGTACTGCCTATTTCAGAAAACGGGTCGCTGGGGAAGGCCACGCAGACGATCAGGCACACGGGCAAAGGCGCGGATCCTGAGCGGCAGGACGCCCCACACGTTCATTCCGCTATTCGTTCGCTGGATAATCGATTACTCTATGTGTCGGATCTGGGAATCGACAAGATTCAGGTTTATCAAATTGATGAAAAGCAGGGTTGCTTGACACCTTGTCCTTCAACACCTTATCTGCCCGTATCGGCTGGTTCGGGACCTCGGTTAGCGACGGTTCACCCCAATGACGAATGGATTTATAGCGTCAAAGAAATGAGTTCGACGGTGGCTTTTTTCAGACGTGATCCGGACTCCGATACCATTGAGTTGGTCGAAGATGATGTTTCTTTTTTACCGGAAACGTATTCGGGTGAGTGCTCGGGCGCCGACATTCACCTTGATGCAGAGGGAAACTATCTTTACGTAACCAACCGGGGAAACAACACGCTGGCTACTTTTTCAGTGGGCGACGACGGCAAACTAACGCACCGTAATTTACACTACACCGGTGGTCAGGAGCCCCGAAATTTTCTAATCGATGACCGCAGTCAATACGTGTTGGTTGGCCACCAGGAGTCCGACACAATTACGGTCTTTCAGCGAGACGCGGAGAGTGGAGAGCTGAAAGCCACTGGCAATCAAATCCCCATTCCCTCGCCCGTGTGCCTGCTTATGCATCGTTTAGCCTGAGTCCTACGGCAGTTTATGGCATCTATGGTGTAACCAAGCTACGGCGGTAAGTGGTGGGGGTATGGTGGTAATACCGTTTGAAGAGCTTGTTTAAATGACACACGTCGGCGAAGCCAAATTCGTCGGCAATTTGTGAGATGCTCATGGTACTTAAGCTCAATCTGGTTTCGACCCGCTCAAGTTTATACCGGATGATGTATTGTTGAATGGATTCGCCCACCTGTTCCTTAAAAAGCGCGCCAAGATGGCTGGCCGAATAATTAAAGACATCGGCCAGTCGCTCCATCCGCAATAAATCAGGTTCGGTGATATGCTGGCAGACATACGTGGTAACCCGTTGAATGAGCTCGGAGGCAGCTGATTGACGGGCACCTGCTGTAAACGAATGCTGACCCAGGAGCCGGTCCACAAAACTCAGTATGGTCTTCATCAGGGACTCCACAATGGGGTTCGAGGACAGGGGCTTAAGACTTTGTTGCTCCGCCACAACGATTTCTGCCAGAGCAAGCAGGTTCCGTTGCTCCGTCCGACTGCTTAACAACGGCTGCTCAGTACAATGCCACGAATGAGGACTGGTTGTTTTCAGACTACTCAGGTATTGCGTTGTGAACGACAGACTATAAAAGCAGGTCTTTTGGGTGATTTGCAAGCTGTGGCTATCCGAAGGTCCCAGAAAGAATAGGTCGCCCGTCTGGTAAGCAAATTGGTTGTCGTTGATAACATGGTATCCGCTGCCTGCCTCGACAAGAATAAGCTCGTAATGATTGTGGGCGTGCGTTGGTGTGGCGCCGTGGTCGATCTGGAACTGTTGAACAAGCAGGGGTTCGTGCTGAATGGAGCGTTTCATAACGGAAAGCGTCTTAGAGTGGTGGTTAGATCCTTACCCCTCCGAGTACTAACCCTGTGCCACTCTGGTATACTTGCGAAATTCTATTGTTAAATAACTGGTATACAGTAATTTGATGAATTTGGTAAACGGTTGGTTCTCCTCCATTATTATGGAGTCTCCAATATATTGGAGGCTGTTACTGGAGTTCGCCCAACCTTGTATTTTTACGGCCATCAACCTGGTTCGATGGATATGTCATACATAAGTGAGTCGACTCCGCTGCCTTCCCTGCTGGTTGTGGAAGATGAATTTCTGATTGCCAATGATCTGCGCCGTATTCTGGTTAAGGCGGGCTACCGGGTCATCGGCATGGCCGCATCCGTAGCGGAAGCCCAGACCATTATTAGCAATCAGACGCCGGACATTGTTCTGCTGGATATTTTTTTACAGGGCAACCAAACCGGCATTGATCTGGCCCACTGGCTGAATGAGCAGTCGATCCCCTTTGTTTTTCTGTCGGCTAACCTGACGGATAACCTGCTGGAGAGCGCCAAAGTAACGCAGCCCTTCGGATTCTTGACCAAGCCGTTTCGCGAAAAAGACGTATTGACGACGCTGGAGGTCGCCCGCTACCGTCACGCGCACGGTGAAGAAGCAAAACTCCGCCAGCAACAGACCATTCAGATTGCCGTTAACAACGCCATTGTTACCATTCAGGATCGGGAGCAGCTGTGTCTGGCTATCGCCGATCAGATTAATCGGCTTGTCTCATTTTCGTTTCTGAATCTTCGCATCGGTATTCCCGATGAATCGTCCTTTTACTGGCTGATGCTGGAGAAAACCAGTGCCGGTACATTTGAACGGGTCAACCCCACCAGGTTGCTCACGGAGCGTAGAGAGGATGAGTACCTGATTGAAAGACTGGATCGGGAGGCACCGGATCAGCTGAGTGAGCAACGGGGGGTGTTCACGGGTGAATCGTTTGACCAGCTTTGCGAAAGCTACGTTACCGCGCGCTCCGGCCGGGACAATTTTGGGGTTCGCTCCCTGGCGCTTTTCCCGATTCAATTAAAGCGTAACTCCCTGACAACCCTTATCTTGTCCAGTACGCAGGACGACGGGTTTACGCAAAAGGAGTATGGGGCGGTTAGTCTGATCACTCCCCAGATTGCGCTGGCGCTGGATAACCTGCTGGCTTACGAAGAACTGGAAGCCCGGCGACAGATCAAAGCCATTGAATTGGCGATTGTCAATGCGTTCCGGAATGGAATCGACATGGGTGCCATTCTGGCGCAGGTGGCGCAGTCCATCAACGAACTGCTGCCGGTTGACCTGGTGGGGCTTTACCATCTTGGCCGACAGCCGGAATGGGGCCATCTGAGTAATACCGTCTACAAAGCCGGCGGGGTTTTTGTTCCGCTGGCTGACACGGACTTTCCGCCTTTCTCCGCCGTTAACTCCATGACTCACGAAGCGGCACTGACCGATTTACGAACCTTGCTGATCAAACCCACCCTCAGCGTTGGCTGTCAGTTTACCGACCGGAGACCTGACAATGCCATCAGTGAACTGTACCGCAAAACGCTGAGTCTGCAATCGAGCATGTACGTGCCTATTTTCGTTAAAGATCAGCCAATGGCGTCGCTGGTACTGGCTAGTAAAGCGCCCTATGCCTTTACCTACAAAGACCTCAGCACCCTGCAGGACATCAGCATTCAGATGGCACTGGCGCTGGAAAATGTGCTTGCCTTTGAGCATATTAAAAGACTGAGCGAGCAGCTGGAACAGGAGAAAACGTACCTGGCCGAAGAAATTAAAACCAGCCACAACTTCGGGGAAATCATCGGTACCAGTGGGGCGATGCAGGGGGTTTTTAAAAGCATTGGTCAGGTAGCACCGACGGATTCGACCGTGCTGATTATGGGCGAAACCGGCACCGGTAAGGAACTCGTTGCCAGAGCCGTGCACAATTTGTCGTCCCGGAAAGGACGGGCCGTTGTTAAAATAAACTGTGCTGCTTTACCCGCTCAGCTGATCGAATCGGAGTTGTTTGGCCACGAACGGGGTAGTTTTACGGGAGCTACGGAAAAGCGGATTGGTAAATTTGAGCTCGCCAATGGCGGGACTTTGTTTCTGGACGAGATTGGCGAGCTGCCGCTCGAATTACAGGCTAAACTGCTTCGTGCGATTCAGGAACAGGAAATTGAGCGGATCGGTGGCAAAGCGCCGATTCAAATCGACACCCGAATCATTGCGGCCACCAACCGAAATCTCCAGGAGGAAGTCGCTGGTGGCCGATTCCGGGCCGATCTGTATTACCGGCTCAACGTCTTCCCCATTCTCATTCCGCCCCTGCGCGAGCGCCCCGAGGACATTCGGCCGCTGGCCATGCACTTTCTCCGGCGCATCAGCAAGAAGCTAGGCAAGCCGCTGACGAGTCTGGCCAATGCGTCGCTGCAGCAACTGCTTACCTACACCTGGCCGGGTAACATCCGGGAGCTGGAGCATGTCCTTGAACGCGCGGCAATTCTGTCCCAAACGCCGACGCTGGAACTGGCCGAGCCGTTACGGGCGTTTCCGGTGACGAATTCGCCCGTTTTAACCGGTCAATCGACTGATTCGGTGCAACCCATCGAGGACACCATGCGGGCGGCTATTCTGGCGGCTCTCGCTCAGTCAGGCAACCGGATTCGGGGCCAGGGTGGGGCGGCCGAATTGCTTCATTTAAAACCCACTACGCTCGAAGCCCGGATGAAAAAACTGCACATCAGCCCCGGTCCAAAGGCGGATTGATCCTGAAAAATCCGTTAGGCCAGCACCTGCGCAGACTGGCCCGCTTTTTTGGTTGTGCTAAACGATAAAATAATCTGAACCCCCCCGTCATCATCAATCGACAACTGGCCGCCAATCTGTCGGCTTAGTCCCTGAATCATTGTCAGCCCCAGGGTGTCGCTCTGATGAATGTTCAGGTCGGCGGGCAATCCGACCCCGTTATCACCGATGGTGAGCTGGTAGGTATTTTGGGGGCGTTCGCTCAGGGTGATGGAGATGCGGCCCCTCCGGTTCTGGGGGAAGGCGTATTTGAGCGAATTGGTCACGGCTTCGTTGATGATTAGCCCCAGCGGGGTCGCCAGGCCCACCTCCAAAGCAATGGGAGAGACATTTAGAAGGGCTTCCACGGAGCTCCGGGAGTCAAACGATTCGAGCAGATAAGCCACGATCTGGTCGATGTAGTAGGCCATGTCCACCTGATCCAGCTGGTCAGACTGGTAAAGTTTCTGGTGAATCAGGGCCATGACATGAACCCGGTTCTGGCTTTCGCGGATGGCGGCCAGGGCTGCGGGGTCCTGGAGGAAGTCGGACTGGGCGTTGAGCAGGCTGGTGATAACCTGGAGGTTGTTCTTGACCCGGTGGTGGATCTCCTTGAGCATCCATTCCTTCTCCTCCAGTAAGGCTTCCTTTTCGATCAATACATGCTGGAGAGACTCGTTTTTTTGATTGATTTCCAGTTGTTTAGCCTGGAGCAACTGGTTGTTTCGCTGTTTGAGCCGGTACTGGTTATAGCTTACGCCTAACAAGCCCGCCAGCAATAGAGCGCCCGCAATAATGGCATTGCGAGCCGTTTCTCCGCGTTTCAGGGCAGCCTGCTGGAGCTCACTTTTTTTTGTCAGCAGGTCAATGTTTTGTTCCTTCGTCCGGGTGTCGTATTGAATTTGCAGACTGGCGATCTGTTTACTCTTCAATTCATTAAACAGCGAGTCATTCATGCTTTTGTGCAAACGAAACTGGCGGATCGCTTCAAGGTAGTTGCCCTGAGCCGAGTCTACCTGAAAAAGTTTGTAATGAATATCCCGTAAAGTAGCGAACGCGTTTTTCTGCGGTAAAAAGTTCAACGCTTTCGTTAAATGGTCTTTGGCTTCTCGGAAGCGTTTCTGGTTGAAATAAAAAACGCCGATGTCCTCTTCGGCCTGTTGGGAGGCTTCAAAATCCATCTTGTTTTTCGCGTACCAGTAAAGCGTTTCCTTATAATACTGCTCGGCCAGCGGGTAATTGTGCAGGGCTTCGTAACAGTAAGCTAAATTCTGCGCAACGCAGGCTTTCTGAATAAATGTATTGGTAGGAATTTCGGCAACCAGATTTCGGAACAAATGCAGGGCTTCCCGGGGCTTCCTCTGCTGAATCAGGTCTTTTACCAGAAAGCCAGCCGTATTGTACAGGGCGAAGTTGGGCAACTTTTCCTTTCGCCACTGAGTAAGTGACTTTTGGTACCATTCAACGCCTTTCTGATGGTCGCCAATATCAACGTAGATCCGGGCAAGGTCGCCGTAAAAGGCGGCCGCCGACAGGGTATCGCCTGTTTTGCGCATGCTGTCAATGCACAGCAGGGAATAATAGAGTGCTTGATCGAAATTTCCTTTCAAGCGGTTGATCTCCGCGAGGTTATCGTACGTGTAATGCAGATTAGGGTAACCAATGGATTGATAGCGTCTTAAAACGTCTTTTAATTCCGCTTCCGCGCTATCCAGTTTACCCCGGTAGAGGTGGGTAATCGCAATTTCCCTCAGAGCCTGAACCGCTTTGTCCCGCTGATTGATTGCCCCGTATAGGGCAGCCGCCTGCTGAAACTGAGTGATTACCGGATGGTAATCCGCATCAATATTTCGCAGCCAGATTCCCATTCTCAGGCGCGCGTTGGCTTCTCCTGCCCGATCGTTAGTCCGCCGGCAGTCCTGAATTAATCGCAGAAAGCGCGATTGCCCTTGCCGGCTATCCCCACCTTCCATTTCGGCGATGATGAACATACTTTCTACTTCGTGCTGCAGAACTAGTGAATGAAGCGAGTCGCTTAGTTTTCTAGCCTGGCGCAAATACCCCAGCGCGCTGTCTAAATCGACTCGGGACTCGCCGGGTTTGTAAACATGAAACTTGCCAAGCTCGATCAAGGTACGAATGCGGCTGCTGTCTGCTTTACTCCGCTGAAGCTGGCTCAGCAAACGATTGACCATGGGCCGATTGATATTCTGGCCGTCTGCTGTAACCACTGCAAAGAGGAGAATGCATAAAAGGGCCAATCGTTTGCTTCGGCCAATCGCTGCGAACAGTCCTGACCGAAGTAAAGCACGGATCCCGTTGAAAGGCAGCCTGTTGGATTGGTCGATCAAGATAGAGATAAGGTTTTTGTAAACGCCGTGGATTATTGGAACCCGGTAAATATAAATGTCCCTACCGGAAAAGATAGGGACATTTGTTCGCTGTTCGTAGTGGTGCCGAGCGGGCACAGGAACGACTACTTCTGGTGCTGATTAGCCAATGCGCTCGCTCAGAAAAACGGCCACTTCGGCGAGCCGGTTCGAGAAGCCCCATTCGTTATCGTACCACGCTGCGACGGATAGCAGATTACCCTCTTTGGCGGTTAGGGGCAAATCGATGATGGATGAATGCGGGTCGGCCACAATGCGCGACGAAGCCCATTGATCTTCCAGAATGTCCATTACACCTTTGAGAGGCCCATCACTGGCCGCTTTCCGGAAGGCGTCGTTGACTTCCTCCACCGTACAGTCTTTTTCGGTGATCAGGTTTAGCTCGGCAATGCTGCCCGTACGCGTCGGAACCCGGTACGCTTTACCCGTAATTTTGAGGTCTTTCCAGATAAACTGCAGGGCCCGGGCCGCTCCCGACGAAGAAGGAATAATATTTTCGGCGGCCGCCCACGAATCGCGCCGGTCTTTCATGGGCTGGTCCGTCAGGGATTGCGAGTTCGTGTAGGAGTGGACCGTTGAGAAAAGCCCATATTGAATACCGAAATTTTCCAGAATGACTTTCACGACCGCGGCCAAGGCGTTCGTGGTGCAGCTGCCCATGCTGACGATGTGGTGATTTGCCGGGTCGAAGGTTTCCAGATTGATGCCTTTCAGCAGAACCGCGTCGCAGTCGGCCAGGGATTTACTCGGGGCGCTGACGAGTACGTATTTCGCACCCCGGTCGAGGTGAATCTGGGCTCCGGCGCGGGTGGTTGCCCGGCCCGTGCAGTCGACGACGAGATCAATACCCAGCGCACCCCAGTCGGGCACTTCTTTGGTGGAGTTGATGTAAGGGATGTTTCGGCCACCAATGGACAGGCTGCCCTCGCTGCCCGAAACGGGCTCCGGCCATCGGCCGTAGTTGGTATCGACCGCAAACAAGGCCGCCAGTGTGGGTTCATCCCGAATATCGGCCACCGCAGTCGGTACAAACCAGTTTTTCTGTAATCCAATGCGCAAAAATTGCCGCCCAATGCGACCAAATCCGTACAAACCGATTGTTGCCATAAGAGAATGAGTAAATAAAGTAAACAGACTACCTTGAATTTATCCTGACTAATGGTGCGCGCGGCCAAGGTAGACTTTTTTAGCCATATTGACACCCTTATTTAGGGGATAAGAGCTGTTTTTTCCAGATGTCGGCGTACTGGTCCGGGTGTCGTTTAAACTGGTTAAGGACGTACGGACAAAAAGGAAGAACGTAAAGTTGATGATCGCGCACGTAGCTCACCATGGTGTTAAACAGTTGTCGGGCGTAGCCTTTTCCCTCCGCTTCCGGGGCGACCTGCGTATGGTAGACCGTTAATTCCCGGGCCACGATACCAATGACCATCTCACCCGTTTCCCTTTCGGCCTCGTACAGCTTAAAAGCGCCGGTACCCTGCTCGTTAAGACTCAGTTTAACGCACACCATTATACGTCTACTTATAAAGTTGTCAAAGTCGGTAAAGTTTTTTCGATTTTAGCCCTGGAGGCTTCATACTGACTGGGTAATTTAAGCGTGCTTCCCAGTTCGGCCAGGGGTTCATCCACCGTAAAGCCGGGATTGTCGGTGGCAATTTCGAACAGGACTCCACCAGGCTCCCGAAAATAAAGCGAAAAGAAATAATCGCGGTTTATTTTCGGCGTAATCTGTAAACCACTGGTCAAGATCTTTTCCCGAAACGCCATCTGAATGGCGTCGTTGGCAACCCGGAATGCTACGTGGTGATTGGTACCGGCCGCGTTCCGGCCCATTGCCCCATTGGGTTCTTCCAGTAAATCGACAATCGAAGCCGTTGGAATCGCATCGGTCTGGAAGCGGTACCGGTTGCCTTCCTGCGCCTGTAGTCGATAACCAAAAACATCGGTGAGTACTTTCGCCGTTGCGTCTATTTTTTGCAGTGTCAGCGTAACGCTGTGAAAACCCTGCGTAGCCATGTCCTGTTTAATGGCTTCGGTTTCCCAGCCCGGGCGGTTGTCGGGCTGCTTGGGAACAAGGAGGGCTATTGCCAGGCCATCCGGATCGGTAAAGGGCAGATACGTTTCCCCAAACCGTTCGGCTTGTTCGCCGACCGTTACCCCGGATTCCTCAAACCGACCCCGCCAGTTATCCAGGCTACCCTCGGGCACGGCGTAACCAATTTCGGTGGCCATGCCAATGCCGTTCCGGCCCGGTCCGATGCCTTCCCAGGGGAAAAAGGTTAGAATAGTGCCGGGTGTGCCTTCTTCGTTCCCGTAGTAAAAATGATAAGTGCCGGGATCATCAAAGTTGACCGTTTTTTTGACCATGCGCAACCCCAGTACGTGCGTGTAAAAATCGTAATTGCGCTGGGCGTTGTTGGCAATGGCCGTGATGTGGTGAAGACCTAAAATGGAATTGTTCATTGCAATAGTTAGGTTAAATGGGTTTAAACCCAACAGGATTCGGGCACTTTAGTTTGGCCTGGACATGATTAGCTTCAATCAATACAACCACGCCCGGCAGGCTGCGCTGCGGGCGTGGTTGTCAGTACGTCAATTCTTCCCAACGCCCACCTTGCCGGCGGCTTCGATAATGACAGAAGCCACTTTTTCCGGTTGAGCCAGCATGGCAACATGGCTGGTGTTTACTTCCAGCGTTGTCGCTTTGAGTTTGCGGGCCAGCGTCCGTTCCAGATCGGGGTTAATCATGCGATCATTAGCCGCTACGACATACCAGGAAGGCTTGGTTTTCCAGGCGGCTTTCGTGATTTTCTCATTCAGCGCGCTAAACGCCTGCGGACCCTGCGTGGCTAGAATCAGTTTCTGCTCCGCCTTGGGCAGATCCTGGGCAAAATCCTCGTAGATACCCTTGGGCGACATGCTCACGAAGCCGTAGGCATCCGGGCGAATCTGGTCGTTGCCGGGTGTAGAGGGGGCTGTCTGGACTAGTTCCAGGAACGACTGGCCTTCATCAGGAGCGGCCGCTGCCACGTAAACCAGTCCGGCTACTTTGTCGTGGTTTCCGGCTTCGGTAATTACGACGCCACCCCAGGAATGGCCTACCAGCAAAACCGGCCCATCCTGCAGTTCGATGGCGCGTTTGGTGGCCGCTACATCATCGCTCAGGGATGTCAGGGGATTTTGCACCGCCAGTACGTTAAAGCCCTTTGCTTCCAGTAAGGGAATAACCTTGGCCCAGCTTGAGCCATCCGCCCAGGTTCCGTGAACCAGCACTATGTTTTTAACGCCGGCAACGGTCGACTGAGCCGTTGTTTCTTCGGTTGTTGACAGGGTCATACAAAAGAGGATTAATGCGCCCAAAATGACGCGGTTGATTGTCCACATGGTTATTATTGGGACGGGGTTAGCTAAGGTATTTCTTAAGTTCAGCGGCTGCATGAACAAACAGGGAACGAACCGGAGGCAGGGTAGCCAGGCCGTTTAACAAACCAAAATCGTGGATCATACCGTTGTAGCGGATTGTCGTGACCGGTACGCCGGCATCATCGAGTTTGCGGCCGTAAGCTTCTCCTTCATCCCGTAAAATGTCACTTTCGGCCACCTGAATCAGCGCGGGCGGAAGACCTTGAAGCTGCTCAACGGTGGCCTGCAAAGGAGATGCGTAGATCTGTCTGCGTTCGTCAGGATCTGTTGTGTACTGGTCGTACAGCCACTTCATCAGGGGGGTGGTCAGGAAGCGGTCCTGACCAAACTGTTTGTAGGATTCCGTCTCAAAATCGGCATCCACAATTGGCCAGAACAGGAGCTGAAACTTAATGTGCGGACCCCCGTTTTCTTTCGCTTTCAGGCAGGTTACGGCCGTCATGTTACCCCCTACGCTGTTACCGGCAACGGCCAGCTTTGACCCGTCAACGTTGATCTCATCGCCATTCTCCGCTACCCATTTGGTAGCCGCGTAAATCTCGTTGATTGCCTGCGGATAGTGCGCTTCCGGACTTGGGGTGTAGTTGACAAAGACGGCCACAAAGCCAGACGCCACAACCAGATCGCGAACCAGCCGCTGGTGCGTTGGGAAGTCACCCAGTACCCAACCCCCACCATGAATGTAAATGAAAACGGGTAATTTCTCCGTCAGGCCAGCGGGCCGCACAATGTTCAACTTAATGGTGTATCCATCGGTCGTAATGGTCTTTTCAGAAACATCAATCCCAGACAAGTCAACGGATACCGAAGCCTGAGCGTCAACAAGAATCTGACGCGCATCTTTGGGGGGCAGG
>Ga0325400_1002785_pt1 | contig 15529 bp, 6 predicted proteins | sample PopdelMetagenome_2_FD_205662 | JGI IMG/M metagenome (GOLD analysis project Ga0325400, IMG submission 205662) | Populus deltoides microbial communities from Bellville, Georgia, United States - Xylem-PdKOR-R1 | ecosystem: Host-associated > Plants > Phyllosphere > Stem > Wood/Secondary xylem... | reverse complement strand
TTGATCTCCTTGGCAAAAAAAAAAAAAAAAAGCTAATGGGAGAATTGTTGTGTGAGATTTTCTCAAACCTTTTTCTTTCTAATCTTGTTGTAATTCAAAAATAGATTCTTCTTGAAGATGAATATGTTGTAGAATTTAGTTATAGCTAAGATCTTAAACCTATTATTTTGTTGATAGTTGAAGTTTTTAAGTGAATTATAATTCTGTTGTTTTCCCCGCATTGAGTTTTCCATCTAAAAATTTAGATGTTGAATTGCGTGATTCATTGCTTCATCCTAATTTTGATTGCACAAGAGAGGGAAAGAATTGGGAGTCGGGAGTTGTATAATTAATTAGATTAGTGTTGGTCTTCTCACCCTTGTGGCGAAGAAATCTGTCTTTAGCTCAAGGAACGAAGAAATCTTTCCTCTTGCCCCTTGAGTTGGGGAGAAAAAGGGTTCTGTAAAATCAAGCTCTCATCAACAATTTTAAAAAAAAAATAAAAATAGAAAAAAAAGAAAGAGAAAGGTGATATTCCAACTTCTTCATTTGTTCATCTCTATCCTTCAAAACTAAAATAACTTTCATTTAGAAATAGATTATTGGCTTGTGTTGTGCTCGGATGGATTGTTTTTTTTAACGTAAAAATATATATCCAAACATTTTTAATGTGCTTTTTGATAATAATAATAAAAAATTAATCATAAATTTAAAATATGATGCATATTGGATAATATTTTAAAAAAATATATTGATACAATAACATATTAGAAGATATTCTTAAAAAATATTAAAACTGTGACATATTGAATCGATCCGAATTAATCCGTTAAATCTATAACTCAAATCATGAGACTGTGATAGCCATATAAAAAGCAAATCAAAATAAATTGTGAAAGTTAATTTTTAATCAACCCAATGTTCAAAGATAAAATTAAAAAAAAAAAAAACTACCCAAGTCAACCTCTCAAACCCATAATTAATCCAGATCACGAAATTAGAATAATCTCATAGAAAACAAGTAAAAAAAAATAAAGTTCAATTTTCAATCAACCCAATATTGAATAATAAAATTGAAAAAAAATCAATAAAAAAAACAATACAAGTCAACCCGGGCCAACTTGTTAAACTCATGACTTGAATCATAAGACTAGAATAACTTGATAAAAAAAAAATATGAAGCTTCATTTCCAACAAATTCAATGTTGAAGGTTGAAATCAAGATAAAAGAATAAATCCATGAGATTAGGATAACTCAACATAAAATAAATTGAAAAAAAAATCATGAACTCAATTTCTAAAACAATCTAATATTGAAAGATGAAAATAAAAGAAGAAGAAGAAGAAAATTGATTGAATTGTTGGATGGTGAAATTGAAAAAAAATATATTTAATTAAAAATGGACAAAAAAATATAATTGATTACATCTAGGTCAACCTCCCAAACCTTTAACTCGAGTCATGATAACAAGATAACTTCATGAAAAGTAAATAAAAAAAAATTGTGAATCCCAATTAAAAAATACACAATTAAAAAAGGAAAAAAAATGAATCAATTAATCAAACTCGTGACTCGGGTTATAATATCAGGAAAATTCTATAGAAAGAAAATCGAAAAAAATTATGAAACTCAATTCTCCAACCAACTCGATGTTGAAAAATAAAATCGGGAAAAAAATCAATTAGAAAAGCCGTCCAAAAAAATAACCCGGGTCAACCCGGATTAACTTGTTAAACCTACAACCTAGATCATGAGATTAGAATAAATTCATAGAAAGCAAATAAAAAAAAAACTATAAAACACCACTTCAAATCATAATTATTGAACCTGGTCGACCCCGTGGCTGAATCGGTTCGGGTAAGATAAAAGACCGGGATGAGAAAAAACCCGGCAAAAACTCGATTGACCCGTGACCCGGGCAACCTGGCAAAATCTGGTTGAGACCTAGTTTTTTTTTTCTCAAATGTGTTTTTTATCCTAGCCAAAGACCCATCTTTTTTATATATTTTTTAGTTGGTTATTAATTATTTTCAAAGTTTACTATATAAATACTAGAAAAATGTTTTATTTTTTCAATGTGGGGTTTAAAACTCTTTAGTATATATACTCTATATTCACAATAAAAAAAAATTATTTTTTCAATATAAGATTTGAAACCATTTAGTATATATACTCTATGTTCACAAGAAAAAAGTTATGTTTTTCTAATATGGGATAAAAAAATAATTTTAGTTTAAATACTTCAACTTAAAAAGATAACATACTACTATAGTATCTTTTCAATGTGGGATAAAAAACCTTTTGAAATAATCTTTTAAACTTCATTATTTATAACATGTCTAACGTATATTTACATGGATTGTTTCTTAATTTTTTCATATGAAATATTAAAATTTCAAATATTTTTTTGGATTGATTTAGGTTTACGTGGGTTAATTCGGGTTAACCCATGTAACCTGGGACCTGACTCCTTGACCGGGTCAACCCTCGGGTCGAGTCTAATAACTATGCTTCAAACCATTGAAGGTTGGAATCAAGAAAAAAAAACTAAATCCATGAGAACGGTATATAACCTAATAGAAAATAAATAAAAAAAATTTACTAGATACAATTCTCAAACATAATCTAATATTGAATTATAAAATTAAAAAAAAATTGGGGTGTGGAAGGGTTAAATTAAAAAAACAATAAACAAAAAACACTTTATATAAAATATAATTTCAATAACAAATATTATATAAAAAGAAAACTGTTTTCTTAAAATCTAAACTTAACTTGATAATGATATTTATGTTGTTATTGACTTATGTAATCTATCCTTACTAATCATTATTGTAAAAAAATATTATATAATTTGCAAGCAAATTTCTTAAAAAATTATAACAATTTTACGATAATAATCAAAATATAGATCACTTGGTATATATTAAAATATAAATACTCTTAATAATATCATATCATTGATTGATGATAGTGATGTTTTGTTATCTATATAGTGTTTTAAAATAAAAGGTTATGTTAGATTAAACTATAAGAAATAATTAAAAAATAAAATAAATCTTTCAATACTTTTCATGAATGTAAAATCTATGTATTTATAAAAATAAAAAATACAATAGAAAATTTGATTAGAAAATGAAATTATAATGTTTGAATTATTTTATTAATGTTTGAAGAATTAAATTGAGGTTAGTTTTGTCATTTCATAAAATTATAAAATGAGAATAAAATTGTAAAAAAAAATCATCTTATAAAAATATATTTATGGCTAATAGCATATAAGAAAAAAAATCAAATGATCAAGCAAGATTACCCAATGAGTAGATACAAATTAATCTCTTTCATTTTGCAAAACTAATTAAATAGTCTCTTTAATTTTAAGAAATAATTAATTAGTTTTTATAATTTTAAGTTTATCTATAAATTAATTCTTTTTTTTCTTCACTTATGCTTCTTTTCAAATTATGTTATTATTTAATTATAAAAAAGAAAAAAACAAATACATAATATAAAAAGATCGAATAAATAATAAGATATTTTTAATATAAAATAATATTAAATTGGGTGCGATCAATACCAAGTAAAGGAAATAATTAATTAGTTTCTCAGACTAGAAAGACTACTTAAAAAACAATAATAAAACAAATTAGAGGAACTACTTTATAATCTACCCCAATAAAATAAAATTATATTTAGCTAGTGTTGCAGGAAGTGAAGGACCTTCTCCAAACAATGGTCATCCGTTGCTCCTCCAATCAAAGTGTATCGATCCCTCTAAATATTATTTATGCAATACTTATTCTTATAATAATTGGATGGACATCGTTGCGAGCTAATTCCATATGAAAAGGGAAAAGACATGGAAAAGGAAAAGTTTTCGTCTAATTTTATAATAACCAGTAACTCTATCTAATCTTTAAAGATTTTAAATAAAAAATTGATTATAATATAAAAAATAATAATTATTATATCTATTTATCTAAGATAAGTTATATTAGCATTTGTATAAACTAGTAGTATGTAGTTTGGGTATTGTCCTTGTCCGTAAAACAACATCTGAAAGACAGGGCTGATGTTGAAACAATTCTATCATAGGTTCTTTTAATGAATGATATGATCATTTTATATAAGGCTCGAAGGTATATGGTCAATTGATTAAATAACATATTAAAACCAGGGCTTAACTTTAGATCATACCATCCCGGGTCAATAATAATTAATAGAGGTAATAAATTCAAAATTAAATATTAATTATCAATTATTTTTATTAAATTAAATATAAAAATGAGTTTTGGACCTACTTTGGCAATGAAAAATTAGGTATTGGATCCACACACAACGACGGGTAAATTCAAGCATTAGACCCGCGTCTTCTTTTTTAATTTATTTAGGGTATTTTACATAAATAAAAAATACAATACAAATACATCTAAAAAATAAAATTAAAAATACCCTAGAAGTCCCTGAATTTACCTGAATGCCACTATCTAGGAAAAAATACCGAAATACCCCTGAACTTCAATGGAAATTTTGAAAATACTCCTGGTTGCACGTATAGCTCATGCGCGGCCGCTCTTGGAGGGGGTGGAATTTTCCAGCGAGAACTCATGAAAACAAGGGCAAATTCTGGTAGATCACAGTGATAGGACTCTACTAGTGGTGATGGTGGTGGTGGTATCGGTATTTGACCGCTAAGGAGAAAGAATTGATGGCTTGAGGCTTCAGCTAGCCAAAGGTTTTGCTGACTTTTTTTGGCTAGATAAAGTGTCAATGCCGATGAGGACCACCAAGGGTTTTCTCGCGAGGAGAAGAGTAGTCTTTCCACGGTGACAAGGTGTCATGAGGTGGTCGAGGTTGGGAGATCTGATGACAGAAAGAATCGCTAATGAGGAAGAGAGAGATTCTGAGAAATATTACTGTGCAAACACGGACATGGTAATCTAGTGCGCATGGAGCGTTGGGACCTTTGGATCGCTGCTTAATGGATCTTATAATTATGGTTAGCTTGATCTGAAACTTGATCTGACGATCTTGATTGATAGATATTTGCTTCTGTGTGATAATGTGCACTGATTCTTAGTACATGCTCAAATAGTTATATCTATATTGATCACTGAATGAATTGTCAAATATAATATCATCACTTCTTTATAGAAAATCATCCAATAATAAAACTCTTTTTTTTCTTTATTAGCTTATCTTGAAGGACCAACATATTATGATGCCCTTCTACCTATTTGACCAAAAACTTAAAACACATACAAGATTTGGTTGACGTGACAAAATAAGATCCAATGACATATTTTTTAAGGGCTAAAATGAATTTGAGTTTTAATCTAATGTGGTAAACCCTATTAGATTAGATTAAATTAGAGGTTCAAATCTAATTACTATTAGATCTAATTGTTGGGATATTTTTAGTATTTTTTGAATTGTTTTTTTAAATCAATATTTTATTAGGGTTAAAAAAAGAGAATTAAAAAAAAACATGAATAGTATCTCAATAACTATTAACAATATTTTCAACATTCCCTCCTTCCTTTTATTGTTTGTGAAGTTTTCACTGGCTTAGCCAGTGCACAATAGACATGCGTCAGACACGGCATGAAGATTGTTGTTTGGAAACGCGGTGTTTTTTTAAAATTTTAAATTTTATTTTTACTAAAAAATAATTTTTTTATATATTTCACATCGTTTTGATATGTTGATCTAAATTTTATTTTATTAAAAAAATATCATTTTGATGCATTTCTAAACGAAAAATACTTTAAACTGCAACCACTACCACAATCCCAAACAAGCCCTGTCAGAGCGTATTTGAGAGTGTGGTTGCAGTTGCTTTACAAAGTGTTTTTCACTCATAAATGTATTAAAATAATATATTTTTAATTTTTTTTTGACATCAGCACATTAAAATGATAAAAAAATACCAAAAAATATTAATTAAAAGTAATTAAAAAAAATTTAAATTTTTTTAAAAGCACTTTTGAAACGCAAAAAAAAAAAAAACATTAATTTTATGGTATCATAAAATTTATTAATTGAGAAATCAAAGATGATGCATGCATTTAATACAATGAAATCAAAAATATATAAACTAATTAATCATAAAAATAGGATTAAATACTAATTAAAAACTAAAATAAAAAATTGATCTTCCTAGTTAAAAAAGAAAAAAACATGCATATGCAAATATTCTATATATGTCGGCTACAAAGAGTCCTTGTTAATAATAACATTGGTGTAATAGACTATGCAATAAATAAAAGAACGAAGTTAAATTTTATTTTTAACAATTACAATTAATATTTGAAAGGGTTTAAAATATTTAAAAACATGTTTCTTTAGTCAAAACCCTTATTTTCTTATTTATGCATTTTTTCTTGTTTTGATTAACATTTTTTTTATTAACAACATGATTTTTTCAATAAACTTAAAGTAATTAAAATAAATATTCACTAGAATTTTAATAATTTAAATTCATGAGAAAAATATTTTCTTTAGTCAAAAGCCTTTTTTTCCTTATTAATTTATTTTAAGGAAACATTTATATATATTTTATTAAAAGCATGTTTTTTGAAATTCAAATTTATCTTGATTTGAAAAGCAAACTCTCAACAAAAAAATAAAAAAATAATGTCTTGATAATTTTTATGTGCTTTTATAGAAAAATAAAAGGATAATTAGTTAGAGAAAATTATAGAAAAATCTCACAATAAAAAAATATATATTTTATTTTCATTGAATATTCATGTGTAAGATTTTTAAGAAACATTTGTATATTATATTCATGTATAATTATTTATAAAATAATTACAAAATGTTATCTCAGAAACTCTAATCTTATTTTAAAAAATAATATTATTAGATGATTTTTTAAATATTATTGTAATTATTTATTTAAAATTTTTTTATTTTAAAATATAAACAAATCCAAGAGCCAAGCCCACCAACACCTGGATTTTAAAAGATAGCTCAAGCGCACCTAGTCGGAAGAAAAAAAAGGCTTAAGCATATTTGTAACTAGAAGGGTAGGCCAACACACTTTTTTTTTTAAAAAAAAAGAGTAGATGAAATGTAGTGTACTAAGTTTTTTATTTAATAAAACAAACGAAACATCATTTGTCAAAATATGATCTAAGTTTAAGAACTCCAAATCCAAATTTTAACTTGTTTTCATCTAAAAATATACAAAAAATAATCACAGAAACATCAATAACTCTATTTTCAACTTCAAAACACTCTCTAATCAGTTTAAAAATAAAAAAAAAACAAAATAAACATATCTAAAATTACAACATTTAGGACTGAAAGCAAGGGGAAATAAAGTTTTAAGATCAATGTATAAAAATCTAAAATTACAAGAACCATAAAACATGAAATCTGAGACCTTCAGAAACCAAATCAAACTTATATGAAGACTTTAAGGACCAAAATGAGATTATTGCAATATCTAGAGGTTGAAATGTGAGAGAAATGACGTTTTAGAACCAAAACTTAAGCACCTATGACTACAGGGACAAAAATATAATAACATAAAACTTTAAAGAGTAAAATGAACTTCTTTAAAAACTCTAAGGACCTAATTTGCAACATTAAAACCATAGAAAATGGACTTTTATAACCAAAATATAAATAACTAAAGCTACATGAATAAACCTCTAGAAAGTAGAGCATACCATTTCAATACGAGTGGAGTTAAAACACCCACTTGTTCTTGGCTCATCAGTGACGACGACTATCAGATTTGTAATAAAATTAAAAACAAAGCAGGACATACGACAACTATAATTAGTGAATGACAATGATCCCATAATCTATCTTGGAAATCTTCCGTGGGCCCCCTCTCAGCTCTATTTTACACGATCTATAAAACAAATACCACGTGGCATGATGCCCCAGCACCCCCCTTTTTTTTCTTTTTTGCCTATAGAAAATAAACCATATTTTCACCCTTGTAGATTCATCAATTGTTCATTTCTATCCCCGTAGTCTTCAAGTTCCTAAATTTACCCCTGGTTCTTAAAACAACAGCCAATCTTCAACACATACCTTTATTAATCTTTTTATCTCATTTCATGCCATCATATATCGAATTCATCCTATTAAAATAATTTTATTTATTTTTTAAAAATTATTTTTAATATTAGTATATTAAAACGATTTAAAAATATAAAACAATAATTTTAAAAAATAAATTTTAAATTTTAAAAAAATATGATTTGAACTGCCAAATAAACAATATCTAGATATAAAAGTGAGAAATAAAACCAGGTTCCCAAAATACTGCCCAAGTATAGAAGTGAGATAATGAATAATCTATAGGATTTAAAATACAAAACCATTCATATTTATTTATGATGAAAAATCCAAAATCTTAATATATATATATATATAAAACAAGTATACGTAACTAAAAAAAAATGCAAAACCATCATATATCAAATTTATTTCTATTAAAATAATATATATATTTTTTATTTTTTTTAAAATTATTTTTAATATCAGTATATTATAAGGATATAAAAATATAAAAAAATAATTTTAAAAAATAAATTTTAAATTTTAAAAAATTATAATTTAAACTGCCAAATAATATCTAGATATAGAGAAATAAAACCAGGTTTCCAAAATACTGCCCAAGTTTAGAACCGAGATATTGAATAATCTATAGGATTTAAAATACAAAACCATTCATATTTATTTATGACGAAAAATCCAAAATCTTAATATATATAACAAGTACGCGTAACTAAACAGATAAGAGATGTCAGATCCCTTTCGGTTTTAGATCTCCAACAAAAAACGACGACCTTTCCCCTTTCATTTCTTCAAGCTAAAAAAAATAATTCAGATCCTGATTAAAATCCAACAATGGCGGTGGCGGCCCGAGGAACCCGAGGGGGAGGCAGCGGCGGCATCAACGGTGGACACCGCACTTTTTTCTCTTACCGGATCTTCATCTCTGCCATTTTCACTCTTCTCTTCCTCGCTACTTTCTCCATTCTCTTCTCCTCTCACCATCACCATCACGACGACGACGTAAGCATCGAAACCTCACTAAAACAACATGTCATTTGTTTGTAATAATTCAATTCAATTCAATTCATTCACTTCATTTATTTGTTTTTGCGTTTTTGAATGCTGGATTTGTGGAACAGTCACTGCCTAGTAGCGGAAATGCTTACGTACAACGCGCCTTTTTGGCGGTTAAATCAGATCCCTTAAAAACACGATTAGATTTGATATATAAACAAGCGAATGATCACATGACTTTAGTCAATGCATACGCCGCGTATGCGAGAAAGCTCAAGCTTGATATTTCTAAACAGTTAAGAATGTTTGATGAATTAACTAAGAATTTAACGGATTTACCTTTGAAACCGAGTTATAAATCCTCGCTTTTCGAGCCGGGTAGTCCGGTGGATGAGGATGTTTTAAGGCAATTTGAGAAGGAAGTTAAGGATATAGTGAAAGTTGCCAGGTTAATGATAGTGGAATCGAAGGAGAGTTATGATAATCAGATAAAAATTCAGAAGTTGAAAGATACGATTTTTGCGGTTAATGAGTTGTTGATTAAGGCCAAGAAGAATGGAGCGTTTGCGAGCTTGATTTCTGCCAAGTCTGTACCGAAGAGTTTGCATTGTTTGGCGATGAGGCTTGTGGAGGAGAGGGTTGCCCATCCGGAGAAGTACAAGGAGGAAGGGTATAAGGAGGAGTTTGAGGATCCAAGCTTGTATCATTATGCTATTTTTTCAGATAATGTGATTGCGGTTTCAGTTGTGATTAGGTCTGTGGTGAAGAATGCGGAGGAACCGTGGAAACATGTTTTTCACGTGGTTACGGATAGGATGAATGTTGCAGCTATGAAGGTTTGGTTTAGGATGCGGCCTGTGGAAGGTGGCGCTTTTGTAGGGATCAAGGCAGTGGAGGAGTATAGATTCTTGAATTCATCATATGTGCCGGTTTTGAGGCAGCTTGAGAATGCTAATATGCAGAAGTTTTATTTTGAGAATCAGGCAGAGAATGCTACCAAAGATTCGACTAATATGAAGTTTCGGAACCCTAAGTACTTGTCTATGTTGAATCATCTTCGGTTTTATTTGCCAGAGATGTATCCTAAGTTGCGTAAAATTTTGTTTTTGGATGATGATGTTGTGGTTCAGAAGGATTTGACTGGGTTGTGGAAGGTTGATTTGGATGGTAAGGTGAATGGAGCTGTTGAGACTTGCTTTGGATCATTTCATCGTTATGCACAGTATTTGAACTTTTCACATCCTTTGATTAAGGAGAGGTTTAATCCCAAGACCTGTGCCTGGGCTTTTGGGATGAATATATTTGATCTTGATGCATGGAGGCGGGAGAAATGCACAGAGCAGTATCATTATTGGCAGAGCCTGGTAAGTGCATCTTTCCTTCCTTTCCAACTAACTTATTTCTTACAGGATTTCTCCTTTTAATTGCCACACAAAGTAACATCGTAAATTCTGATCACAGAATGAGGAACGCACTCTATGGAAACTGGGTACTCTTCCACCTGGCTTGATCACCTTTTACTCAACGACGAAGTCCCTGGACAAATCCTGGCATGTGCTTGGCCTCGGATACAATCCAAGTATTAGTATGGACGAGATCAGCAATGCTGCTGTCATTCATTATAATGGAAACATGAAACCTTGGCTTGACATTGCAATGAACCAATACAAGAATCTCTGGACTAAATATGTAGACAATGATATGGAATTTGTTCAGACATGCAATTTTGGCCTTTAGACGAATACTGGTCCTGCTCCATCATTGGCCAGGTAGACAGCAATGAGCTGTAAGTGTTCATACTGGATTACTTCTATTTACCAAAATTTTGGATCCGATCATTAGGTGTCACTTTCAAAGTGCTGTATTCAACCAAAATGGTTTTGTACACGCAGAAATGATTCTTTTGAATGAAATATTTTTGACAAACTCCAGCGATTCACATATTGTGCTATGAGTATTTTGACATGTTAGATAACTTCTCTATTAACTGTAATTTCTCTTATCTTAGTTCCCTGTCAAAAAACATCTGTGTTTACATCTGAACTTATTGAAATATGTTAAACTTTGACATTTGATAACAAACTTTGTTGAAAACAAGGCAATCAAATTTTCTAGAGTAATACCCCCAATTTAGTTGCAGGAAGGGAGGTGTTTGTAGACAAAGATTTAATTAATATGCATATATACTTGGGAACAGATCTAGGATGAATTTCTAGTTGGCAGTGCAAAATTCTTCATCTGAAGTAGAGGAAGCTAAGTACTTTTTAAGGGGGGCCATGGAAGCGAAAATCTCATCGTTTGTTGGACTAAGCTAAAATTTGTTAATGCTCTCCCAAGCTTGTCATGCTTACTATATGATTCATGCAAGAACCTTTTGACTAAACTTGGCAAGTCTCACTATATCGTGCTTATCCAGCTTAACTAAATAGCATAAAGGTCAACCTTAGGAATTAGAGGTCACAATACATGGTTGATACAACCAGCAGTAATTCATCTATCATGCCATCATGTGCAGTTTTCTCATCTAGTTTTGTTACATCTTGATTCCTCTATCCTTATGACCCGTGTAAACATCTTGTGTGCATGCTATATTTTGTGCAACTTTTTATTACTCCAATAATTTTCTTCTTGTTTGTTTAACTTAACTGCTCCAAAGATAAGAATTGTGCAATAGACATGGGTTTGTGGACTTTGGAGGTCACTTGGCATTGTTCTATCTGTTTGTTGGACATTTAAATTGAAATCTGTAAGTAGATTGTTGATCTGGAAATTGTCGGTCTATATGCAAGGTACTATTCTTTAATTGAGAACTATAAAAGATGCTTTTGGGAAGATGGCAATGCAAGTTAGAATGCTTAGGCTGATGATGGCATAAGCAATATGATGGTGCTGAGAGTGATGGTTAGTGAACAACATCTGAAATGAATTAGGAATTCTGGACATTCTGTTTGGAGCAATGGGCTGGCATAACCACTGTTCTGCATATTTAGAATTTAAGCTTAACCTCTAGATAATTACTTACCAAGGCCAGTTACCTCACTTTTAGGGTTGCAATCAATTTTCTCCCTCATGGAAGCCTCCAAGAACAATAAAGCATTATGAAGACCTATAGAGTAGCACCTGCTATTGGATGATAAACCTAACTTGCCACAGATGCTGGAACACGGCCAGATATGGCCACTAGATTCTTGTAATCTAACCATCAAGGCATGGGTCTGTTGGTAAGGAAACCAGAGCCTGATTATGATTAAGAGTGCAAAACTTTATAGCATCATTCTACTACATGCTTTAAGGTTGTAGTAACTTTACACAAACAAGTTACATCGGGTGGATCCAGTAACCCCAATGATTTCTGCACCTAGTTCTATAGAAGCCAATCCACGTAGTCTCACCTTTGCTCCTTCAAAAAGTCCCATCTCTAAATTGAGGAGAGTGATTTTTTGAGCCCGGGGAGGATTACTAAATTGAAGAAGGTTGTCCCTTCTCTAAAATATAATTTGCTGAGCTGGAGGAAATTTGATCCAAGCAATGTCTAGGAGCCATTAAATATATAGAAGCTAGACACGATAAGTTGAGAACTCCAAAACTTGTTCACAATCTCTTATATTGTGCTGTAGCATTTTATTACTAGTACGTATGAGTTACAATTAAGATAATATAAATGCATAGGTTAAGTTCACATGAAAAAAGAAGAGTTGTATAATATTATTAACGTAAGTAAAGTTTGTATGTTATCTATATTTGTAAACCATTTAATTGGAATGTGCTACTATACTAAATAATGAACTTTTTGAGCAATTTTCTAAATTTATTAATTGTTTTCTTAGAATTAGTCTTCATGTAAATGTAAATGTAACTCATAATTACTTAATTATGCTGTTTATGTCAAAACCACTTGAACACTTTTTTTTAACAAGAACTAACTTCTTGAAACGGATTTCATCAGCCCTTAACATACAAATATTAATTAATGCTATCAAATCAATAAAATGTTTTGAAGTGTTTTCTTACCTATAAATTTGACTTGCATGATATTATTTTATTTGCATCCATCAAATTTTCATCCAAGTACAAGAGTATATTGGTGTAAAAAACATGGGAAGTTTTGGCAAAAACATCTCCTCAACACTATTTCTTTTTATCGGTATACTTATGATCATTACGCCAGGGTTTGCGATTCGTACTAATAAAGAAAATCCTGAGCTTTCTCAACATTTGGAAGAGTGCCACACAAAGGTGACAAAACATTATGCAATAGAAATCTCTAATAGTATATAAACCAACAATACTCCATCAGAATATTGTTGCCAAAAGCATATAACAACCGGGAAAGCATGCCATGATTATTTCATAAAACTATTCATTTCAAAAGTTCCAAAGGAAAAGGTAGCTTTTGTTGCAGCTAAGGGTGACCAAATTTGAAACCATTGTGCTGCTATTGTAGCCTTGGCACCTGTTGCCTCAACCCTTTCTATTCTACCTTGAATTGTACTAGTATAAGTTGTATGCAATAATAGGTGTCTTTATGATGCACGGTAACATTGAAGTATTTGGATGACCATTTTGTTACTTCTTTTTTTACTATATTTCATTTTCTCATAAGATAACCTAATGGGTCGAGCACTTGTTGGATTTGATATAAATGTTTATGTATTTAAATATGAAGGTTTATTTTCATTTTCTCATAAGACAACCTAATGGGTCGAGCATTTGTTGGATTTGATATAAATATTTATGTATTTAAATATGAAGTTTTATTTTCATTTTCTCATAAGACAACCTAATCGGTCGAGCACTTGTTGGATTTGATCTAAATGTTTATGTATTTAAATATAAAGTTTTATTTTCATTTTCTCATAAATGGGGTTGAGCTCAAGACACAATAATATTGTGGATTGTAATAAAATTATTTTTGCTCAAGTTTTACTTTCATTTTATTCATCTTAAATTGGGTTGTTTTAGGATCAAACTTGATGGTCTGTTTCACTTGGGTTTATATAAGGTTCTTGCGGTGTCGAGGAAGAAATTTGACACTTGGTTGATTCTTGATATCATAACCTAATTTCGGATCTCCCAAAATTATTTTTTAAAAAAGTACATTTTTTTAAAAAAATCTAAACAAAATTAGAAATTAAAAATCCAAAAATATTTTTGAAACACGAGGAGTTAAGTCTATAAGCTTTAACAGGACAGAAAGGCAGAAGAACAGTCACATTGTGATATTTTGACAAGACAAACTGAAGAAAGACTTAACAAAAAGAAAGTTGAGGTTGAAATCCAAACGTGACCAAAATTAAAAGTATTAATTAAGTTTAAGGACCTAATTAAATTTCCAATGGGTTTAATTGACTCAGTTAAGGACTTAATTGAAGTAAAAATAAAGTTTGAAAGTGATTTGGGAAAAAATTGGAAGAATTAATTAATTCTATGGACTTAATTATACTTCCAATGGGTTTTGTGCATCCAGCCAAGGACTTAATTGAAGAAAAATAAAGTTTGGATACCTAATTCAGATCAATTCGCTAAGATTGGAAGATTAGGAACACAATTGAAGTTTTGAAAGGCTAATTTGGTGCCATCATGGGCTTAATTGAAATAAATTTAAAGTGTGAAATTCAATTGAGGATCACATTGAAGAAATCTGAAACTAGGCATAACTTTGTAAAAAGCCCTGAAATTAGAGGGTCTAATTGAAGAAGGCGTGCTGTGAAATTGTAAGGAATCCAAAATTTTAGGCCTTCATAATGGAATACATGTACAAACAACATCATTAGTATTAGCTAATAAACACATGTGCTAAATAAGATAGGGGCGAGGAAGAATATGTTGAGAGGTTTGCGGAGACTAAGTCCTTAATGAATGCCTGAAACCCTTCACTACCTGAATCCTAATATGTTTCTAGTTTTATCAGTGGATTTAGTTAAAATATCAAGCCAATGCTCAAAATCCTTAGGCCAACAATGTTGATGCAAACATTTAAACAAGTCTAGCGGCAGGAGGAATAAAATAATGCAATAGTAAAGAAAAGCTTATTCCATATAATAAATGCTCACTCACATAGCATGGATCGACAACGAGGTCAACCACCACCAAAGACTTTTAACCATTCTAAAAAAGAATTGCCTCCTACCCCAAGACAAAACTCTAAAACATTACATGAGTAGAGAGAAGGAGGCTGGAGCAATGTTAGAGAAGTGTGCACCTAGGCATCAATATACCATGAAAGAAATACGTATGATAGAAGAAATTAAAGAGGTGAGGAAAGAATTATGGAATGTGAAAGAAGGCAATGTGATGAGTATGAAAGAGTTAAGTTTAGTCTAATAGCTATTTTTGACAAGATGATTATGACACGACCAAAAGATTGATGTCTTCTCCCAAGTGCAGGAGTGTCGAAGTAATAAATAACCCGGCAAGACCGGGGTCGAACCACATGAAGGTTAATTGTATAAATTATAAGCAGCAATAATACAACAATAATAGTAACAACAATAAGAACAAGAACAAGAACAA
>Ga0325400_1002780_pt1 | contig 15543 bp, 18 predicted proteins | sample PopdelMetagenome_2_FD_205662 | JGI IMG/M metagenome (GOLD analysis project Ga0325400, IMG submission 205662) | Populus deltoides microbial communities from Bellville, Georgia, United States - Xylem-PdKOR-R1 | ecosystem: Host-associated > Plants > Phyllosphere > Stem > Wood/Secondary xylem... | reverse complement strand
CCAATCGCGCATCGCCGCGATCACGGCGGGTGCGTTCTCCCACGGCACGAAATGGCCGGCGTCGACCTTCACCACGGTCAGGTCGTGCACCAGCGCGTCCAGCCCCTCGAGCTGGACCGGCAGCAGCGCGATGTCCCCGGTGCCCCATACGACCAGCGTCCGCTGGGTGACGGGCGGGAAGGGCGCGTCGAGGAAGGCGGGGCGTTCGGGCGTCTCGTCGGGGGCGGGGACCTGCACCGCGCTCGCCCGGTACCAGTTGAGCATCGCGGTCAGCGCGCCCGGCGGGCTCCACTGGGCGATGTAGATCGCGCGCTCCTCCGCACTGATCTTCGCACCGGCGTGGCGGGCGAAGCTGGTGTCGAAGAACGCCGGGATGCCGATCGCCGCGACGTGCTCCTCGATGCCGGGTGAGCGGAAGGCGGTGATGTACTGGCTCGCCGCGCGCTGTTCCGCGCTGTCGAACAGGCTGCGCTGGAAGACGAACGGGTGCGGCGCGTTGACGATCACCAGCCGCGCCACGCGGTCCGGTCGCGCGAGCGCCGCCATCCACGCGATCGCGCCGCCCCAGTCGTGCCCGACCAACGTGAAGCGATCGATCCCGAAATGATCGGCAAGGGCGATCAGGTCGCCGACCGGCTTGTCGGGCGTGTAATCGTCGATGCCGACCGGTTTCGACGATCCCGCATAGCCGCGCTGGTCGGGCGCCAGCACGAAGTGATCGCGGGCCAGATCGGGGATGATCTCCCGCCACGTGCGGTGCGATTCGGGAAAGCCGTGAAGCAGGATGACGGGCGATGCGGCCGGGTCTCCCGCCACCGCGACGGCCAGGGTGACGCCGGTCGCAAGCTCGACGTGCCGGAGGGTGAAGGCGGTCATGCGCAGGTCTCTTCCATCGTCAGCTCCCCCAGGCGTGGCAGTCTGCGGCGCGGTGAAATTCGGAACAAGTCCGGGTGGCAGGTCAGCTACGGATAGCTGACGGTCTTCGGCACTTCGGGAATGGGGATGAACTCGTCCGCGTCGCCCGGCACGAGGGGGAACTCTCCCGCCTTCCACGCGCGCTTTGCCTCGTTGATGCGATCGCGGCGCGAGGACACGAAGTTCCACCAGACGTGGCGCGGCGTCATCGCCTCACCCCCGCACAGCATCACCCGCGCGCCGCGTTCCGACCGCAGCGTAGCGGCGACGCCCGGACGCAGCACGTAGAGGTGGGTGCGATCGAGCGGCACGCCGTCGAGCGTCGCTGCGCCGTCGCACAGGTACACCGCGCGTTCGTCGGCGTCGGCGTCGACCGGCACCATGCCTCCGGCACCCAGCAGGATGTCGGCGTAGATCGTGCCGGCGTAGGTCGTCGTCGGTGCGGTGCGGCCCCACAGCGACCCCATGATGATGCGCGACTGCACGCATCCGTCCTCGACCACCGGCAATTGCTCACGGGTGACGTGTTCGAAGGCGGGGGACATTTCCTCCACCGCTTCGGGCAGGGCGATCCACGTCTGGATGCCGGACAGCTCGGGTCCCTTCGCGCGCTCGTCGCCGGGCGAGCGTTCGGAATGAACGATGCCGGCGCCCGCGGTCATCAGGTTGACCGCGCCGGGTTCGATGCGCGCCCGCGTGCCGAGCGAATCGCGGTGGTCGATCGCGCCGCCGAACAGATAGGTGACCGTCGCCAGGTTGATGTGCGGGTGCGGCCGCACGTCGATGCCCTGTCCGGCATCGAGGATCGCCGGCCCCATCTGGTCGAAGAACAGGAACGGCCCGACCATCGTCCGTGACTTGGCAGGCAGGGTGCGGTGGACCTTGAACCCGCCCAGATCGTGGGTGACGGGAGTCAGAACCCCCTCGAACAGGTCATCGTTGGTCATGCGTCGGCGTCCAGTTCGGGATAGTGGCGGAAGATGCCGTCCGGGCTGAACGGCACCCGACGCTCGCTCTTGAGATAGGCGCGGATGCCGGGCAGGTCGGCCACCTGGTCGTGGATCCGGATCACGCCGGGATAGCTCCCCTCGATCGCCGCCATCCGCCGCGGAAACATGTAGCGCAGCCCTTCGACCAGCTGGAACAGCGACGTGTCCACATAGGTCCAGCGGTGATCGATCAGCCACTCGCCCGGGTTGACCGCCGTCGCCTGCTCGAAATAGGCCAGGAACTTCGGCAGGCGGTGGCTGCGAAAGCCCTCCGCCGCGCGTGCAGCCTCTGCCGTCTGGTCCCTGTAATAGGCCGTCATGTCGACCGGATGGTGGATGCCGTGCACCTCGGCCACGACATCGGCGATCGTCAGCTGCAACTGGTGCAGCCAGTAGCGGTCTGCGATGTTCGATGGCGCCAGATCGTGCTGGCTGCCGAGATAGGCGAGAATGTTGGCGACCTGCGCTATCGCGATCCCGTCCAGTTCCAGATACGGGGGCGCGAACGGCGGACGGTCGTAGCTCGCCATGTCGGCCATCATAGCATCGTCGCCGCGTTCGCGGGCGCAGTCGGTATAGTCGATCCCGGCCGCCTCCAGCGCGAGCCGCACGAACTCGCCGCGACCCTGAATGCCCGACCAGTACCAGAGATTGTAGCTCATCGGCTCTCTCCCGGAGCGCCGGCGCGGATCGCCAGTGCGTGGATGCGGGTCGCCAGCAGGTCGGCCAGCGCCGTGTTGACCAGCCGCTGGCGCGCGACGCGGGACAGGCCGAGGAAGGCGGCGCTTTCGACCTCCACGCTGAAGTGGCTTTCGCCGGACCCGTCGTCGCCCAGGTGGCCGCGATGTTGGTGGCTGTCGTTGCTGACCGTCAGCCGCGACGGACTGAGCGCCTCCGTCAGGCGGGCGGCGATGATCTGGTCGAGCGGAGCGATGGAAGCGGGGGTCATCGGGCCTATATACACCGTTTTTGGGGTTGTGCGGGAGTGGCTGGAGACGAGGCCGAGAAGCGGCGACCCAAGGCGCGGTTCCACGGGCGGGTCGAGGCGGACGGGCGATTGTGCGCGCAGGCCGGATGCAGCGAACCCGGCGAATTCCGCGCACCCCTGGGCGGCGCGACCGGCGATGGTCCGGGGCGGTTCCGCTGGCTGTGCCTCGACCATGTCCGCGCCTTCAACGCCGGGTACAACTTTTTCACCGGGATGAGCCCGGACGAGATCCACGCCGCGCAGCGACCCTATGCGGGCTGGGAGAGCGAGACGCGCGCCTTTGCCGCGTCGGGCGCCGACGTGCCGCCGCGCTGGGTCGACTTCTCAGACCCGCTCGACGCGATCGGCGCGCGCTTCCGCGACAAGGTAGCGGAGGCGAGAGGGCGCGCGGACGGCAAACCGCTGTCGGGGGACGACCGGCGCGCGCTGAAGGTGCTGGGGCTGTCGCCGGATGCGGACCGCGGGGCGCTGCGCGGCCGCTATTCGGAGCTGGTGCGTAAGTTCCACCCAGATCGCAACGGCGGCGATCGCGCCCATGAGAGCGCGTTGCAGGCGGTGGTCGAGGCGTATCAGCACCTGCGCAAGGCGCCGGCCTTCGCGTGAGCGTCAGGGGCGAGGGGTTATCGCGGTGACCGCCTGACCCGGTCGATCGTTGGCGTCCGCTCACCGGATGCGCGCTGGATCCGGTCCTACTGGGGTATCAAACGGCGTCGGCTGCAGCGCCCGCCGCTGGCGCGGCATCGGCCTGCACGCTCAGAACGGCAGCCACTTCGACTTCTCGCTGAAGCGCATGTAGCCGACGTTGGCGCCCAGCCGCCAACCGACGCCGAGACGGATCGGGATAAGCACCATGTTGCCCCGGCGCAGGTAGGTGGCGGCGAACCCGCCGACGAAGAACACGCGCCCCTCACCCGCGGGAAAGCGGTGGAACAGGTCCTGCGTGTCGTACACGTTGTACGCCAGCACGAACACCTTGCTCGCGTCGCCGCCGACGTCGAAGCCGAGCGAGGGCCCGGTCCAGTAGACCTTGCGCTCCCCTTCCACCCGGTGTGTCATCACGCCCGAACCATAGCGCAGCCCGACGACGAACGCGCCGCTCGCCTCGCGCCCGGCGATGTAGGCGTTGGGCTCTCCCTGCTCCTTCAGCACCTTCTCGACCATGCCCGCCAGGCCTTCGGCACCCTTGCCGAACACGCCCTCCGCCGCGGCGATCAGGTCGTCGCGCTGGTAGGTCGCGCTCTGCGACGCGGCCGTCGCCCGCGACGGGTCGGGCGCGGGGAAGCGGCCCCCATCGGCGGGGGCGTCGGGCGACGGCTGGAGGGGTGTTTCCTGCACCGGCGGGGGCGGCAGCGGGGCAGCTCGCAGCGCCGGCTGCGACGATCGCGGGGCCAGATCGGCATCGATCGCGCTGTTGGGATCGACCGTGCGGACCTGCGCACCCGCTGGCGCGGCGATCAGCGCCGCGAAGATCGCCAGATGACCGAAAACTCGCATGCCTGGCATCATCGATTCCCCCGCCATCAGCCCTTGCGCGATTTATCCGTTGCGCAGCATTGCACGGCAATGAACGCTGCGACGAGCCGAGTCCATTCCGCCCATCAACGGAATCTGCGAAGCCGGCGACGTCACGGTTGATCGCACCCCCACCTCTCGCTATAGCGCCGGTCCGCCGCATCCGGAGACGTGGGTGAGTGGCTGAAACCAACGCTTTGCTAAAGCGTCGTACGGGAAACTGTACCGAGGGTTCGAATCCCTCCGTCTCCGCCAGGGCCTCGATTATCGAGCGCCCCTAAGCGCCTTCTACGCGCTGCTTTCCACAGCAATTCAAAACGTTAGCCAACTCGAGCCGCTTTCTAGCGCCTTCGAGAACCTTCGTCATATTTGTCGACTTTGAGCCAAATCAGGGGTTAAAACAGGGGTCGAACAAATCATGAACAGAGGCGTCGAACAGCAATGGGAAAGCTCAGCGCGAAGCGGATTAAAGGTCTGACTGAGAAGGGGCGGTACGGGGACGGGGACAACTTGTATATCTGTGTTGGGCGGGGCGGGCGCAAGTCTTGGGCGTTGCTCTACACGATTGCTGGGCAGAACCGTCAGATGGGTCTTGGCCCGCTAGATGACGACTTTGGACTTGTCGAAGCGCGCGACCGCGCCGCTGAACTCCGCCGGATGATCCGCCGGGGCGTCGATCCACTGGCCGAAAAGCGTGCAGAGCGCGCGAAGGCAGCGCCGACCGTCGTTACCTTCCGCGAGGTCGCTGAGGACTGCATCGCGGCCCTCGTACCGGGGTGGACGAACGGTAAGAGCGAAGGCCAATGGCGGCAGTCGCTGACGACTTACGCCTATCCCGTCATGGGCGATATGGACGTGGCCGCGATCACGACAGACGAAGTGTACCGGGTGTTGGAGCCGATCTGGGCAACGAAACCGGAGACGGCGGGCCGGGTGCGCGCCCGGATCGAGAAGGTGTTGGATCGCGCCACTGCCCGGAAGCTCCGCACGGGCGACAACCCCGCGCGTCTCAAGGGCAACCTCGATCACCTGTTGGCGAAGCAGTCGAAGGTGAAGCGGGTGAAGTCCCACGCCGCGCTACCCTATGCCGAGGTGTCGAGCTTCATGGCCGAGGTGCGGAAGCGGGAGGGTGTCGCCGCCCGCGCTTTTGAGTTCGCCATCCTGACCGCCGCCCGCACGAACGAGGCGCTGGGCGCGACTTGGAGCGAAATTGACCTCGACGCCGCTGTGTGGACGATCCCTGCTGACCGTATGAAGGCCCGCCGCGACCACCGAGTGCCGTTAAGCGATGCGGCGGTTGCGCTCCTGCGTTCGATGCCGCGCGATCAGGGCAGCGACTTCGTGTTCATCAGCCCAATGGCGAAGGGGAAGCCGCTCAGCAACATGGCCTTGCTCGCCACCCTCAAGCGCATGGATCGTACCGACCTGACCGCCCACGGCTTCCGCTCCACGTTTCGGGATTGGGCGGCAGAAACGACCGCATACCCCGATGCTGTGGTCGAAATGGCGTTGGCCCACGCGATCAGCAACGCGGTGGAGGCGGCATACCGCCGTGGCGATCTGTTCGAGAAGCGGAAGCGCCTGATGGCCGATTGGGCTGCGTATTGCGCGGGCCGGGGTGCGCAGGCCGACAAGGTCGTGCCGATCCGGGCTGCGTAAATGCGACGAGTTGAGGGGTGAGGGCGCATTTTCCCTCTATCTATGGGAATAAGTATGTTCCTCTTGGCGTGTCCCGGCGCTTTTAGAGCGCCCTCCTGGTGCTTCGGCACCCCCGAAGGAAGGGACGACGATGAGCAAGAGACTTGTCTATTCATACGCTGATCTTCGCGAGGGCTTCGGCCTGTCTCGCAACGCCTTGGACGGCTTGGTAGAGCGCGGCGAACTAAAAGCGCCAATCCTGTTAAGTCCTCGCCGCAAGGCTTTTCTAGTTGAGGACGTGGAGGCTTTCCTAGCCTCCCGCGCCGCTCTGCGCGACGCCAGCGACAATCCCGCCCGCCCCTGCGCCTGAGCGCAGACGATGGACGATGATTTTGACTTCGGCCCGCCGGGGCCGGTCGTCGTGCTCGACCGCGCCGCCGACACGTGGCCCGTGTTCTTCGATCCGCCCATGCCGGACGGGGAACGGCGGGTCACGTTCGCAGACAAGAACACCGCTTGGGGTGAAGCGATGACCCGTTGCGCCGAACATCGGTTCGGTTTTCGCGACGATGCAAACCCCGCGACAGGCAATCGGAATGCCGCTCTCAAGTAATCGGTCGAATTATTACTTTCGACTGAAGGGAGAGCACTCGAAGAATAAGCCTCGAAACGAGGAGGTATATATGCAGACCCAATTCACCAGCCCTTACGTTCACAAGAAGATAATTCCCGCTCTCAATCGCGACTGGGATCGCAAGCAGGCGCAGGATGACAAGTCCACCAAGGCGCTGGGCTTCGCTCCTACCGCCGATCATCCACGCTGGTCTTTCGATCAGATCGCGGCGGCGGAGTTCTATCTCAGCCAACGCGACAAGGGCCACAAGCGCGAAATGGCGGGCCGATTGGCGACCCGGCTGCATCGCGCGATGCAGGATCACCCGACCGCCGACCAGTTCACCGTCGTCACGCTCACCAACGGCTCCACCTCGATCCACCCGACCGCCGACCTCGACCTCTCCACTGGCTTCGTGTCGGGCGGCTGCGTCGAGACGGCACTGATGATCGAGGTGCGGGGTCTGCGGGAAAAGGTGGCGCGGGCAATCGAGGAAGCCGCATCCGTCGTCGGCACCGAAGAATGAACGCGCTTGCGATGCTGCTCGCGACGGTCGGGCTGGCGGTGAGTCTCGCTGCCCTCGACCGCGCGCGATTGCCGGAGGGCCGCGATGCTCGTCCCTGAAAACGAAGCGGCGCGCGCCGACCAAACGACGCGCGCCACCCCGGAGGTTACTTTGAAGCCCGATCACGATGCCGTCGATGCACGGCAAAAGAAAGGCGATCGCGGTTCGTGGTCGCCCGACGATCCGAACCGGCGACGGTGGGATGCCACCACGTCCTATGAAGCCGAATATCCCTATCGGCGGCTCAACGGGACGATCGCATTCGTAAAGTACAAGGGCCGCTGTGCTGACGGGGAGAAGGTGTTCGCCACTGGTCGCCCTTTCGAGCGCGGCAGCAGCGCGTATGCGATGGCGGTTGCTGACGATCCGCGCGCTTTCTTCGATCTGGAAGGGCTGCGGCACGTCTTAAAGGGAAAAGGCGAAACCGCCGACCTTCTGTATCGGCTGGATGAGCTTGCCCGCGACCTCGAAGCTGATCGGGATGCCCCGGTGTATATTCCGGAAGGCGAGAAGGACGTGGATACGCTTCGCGCTTTGGGCTTCATCGCCACAACCAACCCGGATGGGTGGAAGAAATGGAACGATGATTACGGCGAACATCTACGTTACCGCCACATCGTCCTACTGATCGACAACGACAAGAATGGAGAACAGCGGGGCGAACTGCTTCCAGTTCGGCTCTGGCGATACGCCAAGTCGATCAAGGTCGTTCGTCTGCCGGACCTCCCGCCCAAGGGCGACGTCACCGACTGGATAGAGGCGGGCAACTCGAAAGAGGCGCTGCTCAAGATCGTTGAGGATACGTCAATTTGGGAGCCGTTTGCCCGTGATGAGGAAGGGCGGCCATATAAGTCGTCCAGCAACGCGCGGCTCGCGCTCGACTTATTGAATGTCGAGGTCCGTTATGACGAGTTCGCCCATCGCTTTACTGTTAAAGGGCTTCCGTCAGCCGGATCAACGCTGGAGGAAAAGGATATAACCCACCTGCGTATCACCGCGGCTGAAAGTTTTGGGATCAACTTCGGCAAAGATGCTTGGTGGGATTATGTCACGAATTATGCGTACCGGCGAACCTACCATCCCGTCCGAGATTACCTCGATGCACGGCGCTGGGACGGCGTGCCGAGGCTAGATAGCTGGCTTTCGCGATACGGCGGTGCCGAGGACAACGAATACACGCGCGCTGTTAGTGCCATCCCCTTGATCGCGGCTGTTCGGCGGGGCGGGAGCCGGGGTGCAAGTTTGATGAGGTGCTGGTCCTTGAGGGTGTTCAAGGCGGCAACAAGAGCGGTGCATTTCGCACCCTAGCGGGTCGCGATGATTTGTTCGTGGACAGCCTTCCGCTCGGTGCGGACAGTAAGACCGTCATGGAACAGATCGCTGGGGGCTGGCTAATCGAGTTCGCGGAAATGAGCGGCCTGAACAAAAGCGACGTGGAGAACGTCAAGTCACAGGTCGCCCGCCAGTTCGATAAGGCTCGATTGTCGTATGGCCGGTTGACGACGGAGCGCCCGCGCCAGTGCGTGTTCTTTGGCACTACGAACGCGGGACAGTACTTGCGCGACCAGACCGGCAATCGGCGGTTCTGGCCGGTGAAGGTTGATCGGTTCGACCTTGATGCCCTGCGTCGCGACCGCGATCAGATATGGGCGGAAGCGGCGGCGCGGGAAGCGGCGCGCGAGAGCATCCGCCTAGCACCGCACCTCTGGGCCGTCGCAGGCGCTGAACAGGCGAAACGCATGGTGCCTGATCTGTTCTTCGACACGCTGGATGCGCTGCTCGACGGCGTGGAAGGGAAGCTGCGGACAGCGGACATTTGGAAGGCCGTTGGGCTGGAGGACCAGGCGAGGCGGACACAGCTACATAATGAGAAGCTTCCAGCGGCGATGGTGAGGTTGGGGTGGAGCCGACCAGCCGGGGGTAAGCTGCGCTTTGGCGGGGGCAAGCCCGAAAGCGCATGGGTGAAGGGTGATGCTTCAATCGAGGTGCCCAGCAGCGTGTTCGAGGGGCCGATGTGATGCGGCCCGTACCCCCCGCGTCCGGCCCCTCGTATCCCCCTGGGGGTTACGCGGTTTCGTCAGGATTTCCGGTGCTTTCCGGGACCGTACCCCCCCGTACCCCCCTCCCTCTTAGAAAGATTAGAAACGGGAGAGGGGCGGAAGAAATATCCCCTATCTCGAAACCCCCGGTACGGGGGGTACGGGGGGTACGGCTCTCGAAAAACCCCGGCGATACAGTGCGTTACTCCGTACCCCCCCCCTTTCGAAGCCCCAGCTTGGCTCGAAATCGATAGGAACATAACATGAACAGACAGGCCTACATCCGCAACGCCGCGACCAATTATTATCCGGCGCTAGTCGAACCCGCCCATAGCTCCCGCCGCGAGCAGGTGCGCTGGCGCGTCCGTCACCTCAACCTCTGCGCCCTCGGCCGCCAGACGCGGCAAGATGCGGCTTCAGACCCCGGCATCGAATGGTGCCCGGTCGATGCGCGACCAGTCTTCATCGACCAGCGTCCAAGCCAGACATACATGTGCCCCGGCAAGCAAGAGCGTTAGGAGGGTGACCAGCGATGCAGCACTCGCCTCGACGCAGATCAGATATGGATTCATCCCGGCTTTGTCTGGCAGCATGTCATGCGCTGCACCAACGCCGTAGGGAGTAGGAAGACCTACCGCGCTGCCCAGTTGCAGCGCCGCCACGGGGAGAAGCATACCGATTGCTAGGGCGTACCTCGCCAGGACGCTGCGGCCTTCTTCCCACGTAACCATCTCACGCCACGCCGCGAACAGGCAGCCGATGGCGAACGTGAGCGGCTTCCTGTCCCGAACCGCCTCCTCGAACTCTGCCTGCATTGCCGCGCACCAGTCACTACGCCCTAAGCCAAGACAGTGGTAGGCAAGCCGCATTACGGCCTGAGCACTGGCCACCGTCATGCGAACGCCACCGTGACTCGGGGGTCGGCACTGTCGGGCATCGCGGTTCGCGCGAAGGCGATGCCGGTGGTGGTCAGCCGGTAGACATGGCGCGCTGGCCGGCCAAGCACCTCCGGCTGACGCCATTCGGCTTCCACGAGACCCTGGTCGGTCATGCGCATCAGCAGGGGGTATAGGGTGCCCGACAGAAGTCCGGTTTCCCGCATGAGGTCATAGCCATGGCGCCACTCCTGCGGTTGTGCGGACAGCGCCTTCAGAAGGATCAGCATTTGCTTGGACGGTCGGCGATTGCGGCCCATGGCTGTGCTCAACCTAAGTAGAGATACGTGTCAACAGTAAACCCCGAGGAAAACGGTGAACTCGGGCTCCGCAACGGCTGATCTGACTGTGCCTCCTATCATAGCTGTTGCCCTGTTCTGGCGATCCGCTCAGACCAACACCGCCGTGGTAAGATGAACGGACGTCGGCTGATGGAGCGCGGCAAACAACTGATCAACGACCGCATGTGGGTCCAAGCTGCCGTTGCAATCTAGCTCAAGCGGTCCGCTGCTCCTACGCTTTACTGAGTTGCGCCGAGAATGACCGCGACTGTCTCTGCCGGCGTATCCCACATCGGAAAGTGGCCACTGCCTTCGAACCAGTGAAGCTGTGCCGTGGGAAAGGCTGCTTGGGCGCGCGCCGCTTGCCTCGGTAGGCAGAGCCGGTCGTGCTTACCCCATCCAATCACGATCCGACCGATGTTGGGGGCGGCAGGGCCGGTTTGCTCAGGCCCAGTCGCGAGGTCACGAACAAGCGCATCGAACGTCGGAGTCATGCTGAGACCCGTCAGCTCGGTTGCGACCACCTGTCCATCAAGCGCCCAGGGGCGCGCGGAAAGCTGAGCAAGCAGTGCCGTGCGCGATGCAGCGTTTCGGCTCAGTGCGGGCAGGCCTGCCCGAATGGCTCGTAGCAAGCGACCGGAAGCGCCGATGGTGGTCCTGAAAAAGGTCCGCTCCCAACCGCGCCAAAATCCGCCGGGGTCGAGCGCGACCACGTTGCCGACGACACCGCGCCGCGCGAGCTCGAGCACGATCCGAGCCCCCATGGAGCTGCCGACGACATCCACGCCGACTAGGCCGGCCTCTGCGATGTACCGCTCGACGCTGCCTACTAGACCGTCGAATGTCCCACTGTCGGGTTCCGCGGGCGTGGCGCCGTGGCCGGGGAGGTCGATCGCGATGACCCTCCGCGAGGCGCTGAGCAAGTCCAAGATGGTGTTCCATGATCGCCAACTGCCGCCCAAACCATGGATCAGGAGTAGCGTCGGGCCTGTGCCGCGCTCGATCTTGTTCATCTCTGTATCTGCCTTGTCGCTTTGAAGCGCTCAACGAGCACGGTCTGTTCGCGGGCCCAATCACCTGTCCTCAATTATGGGGAGGCGTTGGTTCGTGGTCATATCCGGGCTCTCGGCCGACCTAATCCATACCGGTATCAGTATTCAGCTTTGCTCGTCGTCTGCTTCATCCAGGTCATTCACGGGCTCGTGACCTGGTTTATATTCAGGCCGAGCAGCGGGCACGAGGTAGCTCAACGTGATCAGCGCTGCGGCGAGCAGTCCGCTACGCCAGCTCCAGAAGGCGATAACGAAGGCGATCCAGTAGAGTAGGGCCGTGATCCCATATTTGGTCGTCAGTCGTCGGAGGTAAGCGTCGGTCAGTCGGGGATCGGGTAGGCATTTGATCATCGCGTACTGCCATCGCACGAACCACCAGCTCGCCGGGGCAGCTGCGACGCCCAGATAGACAAGAGCGGCGGTCTGGCTGTCGGCGTCGCCACTAAGGTGCTCGAAAAGCGGCCGCGCCGGAAAGGGCGTGATGCTCACGGCGGCCAAGAAGCCGATACTGAGCAGATTGTAGCCGTGATCAGTTTTTTGCAGAAGCTTGCCACTAAAGTGACTATGCGCCCAGTACAGCCCGATCAGAACCACGCTGAGAACGTATGCTGCGTACTCAGGCGCCAAGTCCAAGTAGCCCGCTGCGAGGCGGCCATCCTCCGGTTGCGGGGCGTGCAACTCAGCCACAGGAAGCGTGATCGCAATCGCGAGCACCGCATCGCTGAACGCTTCGAGACGGTCCGGTTTGCGCTCGGTACCGGTCATGGAGGTGATGGCCATGACGTCTTCAACGTGCGAGAACGACATGGCGATGCTGCGACCCGCATTTGTGTTGCACGATGAAGCGGATTCCTTCCTCCCTCAACTGCATCCACTAGCGGTTCATGAATGAATGACCGAAGTTGAGGAAGGCCGCACCGCTGGTGAATGACTGCATCTGGGTCTTTCGTTCACCGAAGCGCGACCCGGCGCGCAATTTGAACTTGATCGGCATCCAGGCCCGCTTTTCGAGAAGCCTGACGCGCGTTCTGCCAAGGAGGCTTAATCACCATTTGTCTGTCGAAGCAAACCCACTCTTTAGACGGCCGTGCCCGTGCTGACGTCCTGGATACGCAATCGGGCATCCCTGCCGCCTGCGGATATTTGATCGCGATAGCGGGTTGGAAGCGCAACAGCACAGGGATACCGAATGAGCATGTACCGCATCGCCGGCCTTATTCTTGCATCGACCACGCTAGCGCCTGTCGCGTCTGCGCAGATTACGATGCCCGTCACCGGCCTACCGGGTCGCGACGCTCCCTACGTGACAGAGTCCGTCGTCAAGCACCCGCGCACGATTGGCTGGCCGAGTGGCCGCACGCCCGTCGCTCCGCGAGGCTACGAAGTTGTGCGGTTCGCTGGTGGTCTCGACTATCCGCGCCAAGCGCTGCTGATGCCCAACGGTGACGTTCTCGTGTCGGAAGCGCGGACCAAGCCCAAGCTCGATGCCGATCCCGAAGTGGCGCGTGGGCAGGCTCTGTCCAAGACGACCGGGTTCAGCGCAAACCGCATCACTCTCCTGCGCGATGCCGACCGCGATGGTGTCGCTGAACAGAGGTTCGTGTTGCGCGAAGGGCTGAACCAGCCGTTTGGGATGCAATATACTAATGGTCGGCTGTACGTTGCTAACACCGATGGCGTGGTCAGCTTCCCCTACCAGCCTGGCCAGACGCGCGTCGAGGGCGCGCCGCGAACGCTCGCAACCCTGCCGGCGGGCGGATACAACAATCACTGGACGCGCAACCTGCTCCTTAGTCAGGACGCCAAAACATTGTTCGTCTCGGTCGGCTCGGCGTCGAATGTTGGCGAATTTGGGATGAACGAAGAGAAGCGCCGGGCGGCGATCCTGGCGATCGATCTCGCGACGGGGCGCGAGCGGGTCTACGCGTCGGGACTGCGCAATCCGGTCGGAATGGACTTAGCGCCGGGGACGAGCACGCTGTGGACCGCAGTCAACGAGCGCGATGAACTCGGCGACGACATCGCGCCCGACTATATCGTCGGCGTACTTGAGGGCGGCTTCTACGGGTGGCCGTACAGCTTTTATGGCAAGCAGGACCCCCGCCATGCAAACGAGCGCCGCGACCTGTTGGCAACGACGCTGATGCCTGACGTCGCGGTCGGCGCCCATGCCGCCGCCTTGGGGATCGCCTTCGCTGAGGACGGCAGCACGGCCTATGTCGCGCGCCATGGATCATGGAACCGGTCGAGCTTTAGCGGCTATGACGTGCTCGCGGTGCCGTTTGCCGCCGGCCGCGCGACCGGCGCTCCGCAGCCATTTTTGACGGGCTTCATTGCCAACGAGAAGACGGGCGAGGTGTTCGGTCGACCCGCGAGTGTGCAGACGCGCGACGATGGCGCGGTATTCGTCATCGACGATGCCGGCGACACAGTCTGGATGGTGCGTCGGCGCTCGTGATGCGGCACCTGTTGTCGGTTGCCGCCTGCGTCGCCGGTAGTCCTATTGCGGTTGCACAGACGGTTCCGTTTGCCGATACTGAGGATGCGACCTTGTCCGACATCGACATCAGATCGCGGCGTGTTCATCCAGTGCTGACGGTCGACGTGCGCAACGGCGACTATGCCCGCGGTGCTTATGACGACGACAATGCCGACCTTGCCCGCGTTCCCGTTCATATCGCTATCGGTGGCGTGATCACGCTATCGGGGGGAGGCTCGGCCGAGCGTGGACTGTTCTTGCTAGCGCAAAGCTCGAACGGCTTTCATGCGCCTGCAAGCGACGAACGTACGTCACCGCGGTCCTGGTACGAAAGCAATAGCTTGGTCGGACTGGTCTGGCGATCAGCCGGTGGCCTGTCAGCAGGCATCACCTATACGATCAAGGCCAGTCCTAATGGCGTGGCCGCGGCGACGCATGAGGCTAGCATGACCGCGCTCTACGCCGGTGACGATGCGCTGGGAAAGCTGGCGCCGCGGGTGGCCGTGACGCGGCGTACCCGGGGCGATGGCGGTTGGTACACGATCGCCGGCCTGTCACCGTCGATCGACCTGTCGCAACGCAACGATGGGCTGACTCTGTCGCTGCCGGTGATGGTCGGCGTCGGCTGGCACGGCTTCTACGGCGGAGAGACCGGGACCCGCGCCTACCTCAGCGGCGGCCTCAGCTTCTCGCAGCCGCTCGACCTCGGATCGGCCAAGGCCGCTCTGGAGATCGAGGCTCTGGCGCTGGTCCGCGACAATCAGTTGCGCAGGCTGGATGCGCCTGGTGGTACGACGGCGACAATCGTCCCCTATCTGACAGTCGCCCTGAAGACGGCGTGGTGACGCATCGTCGCAGCTCAAGCTGAAGGCGAAACGGCGTCGAGGGAGGGGGCTTAACCCTCCTATCTTCCCTTTAGCCCAGGACATGAACAAGCGGCCGATGCTGAGAAGGTGAACCGATGCTCTGAGCGCCTGCTTCTGGGTCGCCTCTGCCGCGACGCAGTGGGCGGCGGTCACGTAGAATTGAATACTCAACTCGAGTGCATCGTCCGATCTGGCGCAGTAGTATTTCCCCCCTTTCAGGCAGTGGGAGCTGTTCCGACAACAAAGCGCATGAAGGCGAGTCGGCCTACGATTTCCCGGCTCGCAATCGCTCGCGACGAAAACTCAACCGTTTGAGAGAACTTGGCGGTGACAGCAAGGTTGTGGTCGACGTTTGTGATGATGAGAGCGACGGTGAGCGGAACTTTGAGATACGAGGTGGCATTCGTCTGACAGCACCCTTACACTGGTGGGTCAACAAGCGCGCCGGCATTTGCAGCGGCCACTACGCGGTCGAGCGAACCGGGCGCCAGCACGTCGCGCCGGTGCAGCTCGCGCGCCGCATGAACTGCAAGGTCGGGGCTATCGTAGCAATAGGCGGCGATCAGCAGCATGTTGCGCAATTGCCGCTCTGACAGACATGAAAGGTCGGTCAGCCCGCGCATGTAGACGATGTCGCCCTCAAGCAGCTGGTTGTAGGGATAGCGAAACTC
>Ga0325400_1002776_pt1 | contig 15550 bp, 9 predicted proteins | sample PopdelMetagenome_2_FD_205662 | JGI IMG/M metagenome (GOLD analysis project Ga0325400, IMG submission 205662) | Populus deltoides microbial communities from Bellville, Georgia, United States - Xylem-PdKOR-R1 | ecosystem: Host-associated > Plants > Phyllosphere > Stem > Wood/Secondary xylem... | reverse complement strand
TATTTATATTTTATGACCTGAAATTCGTTTTTCTTGTAATAGATACCATGCCATTTAATAAGCAAGACTTGTTGAACAAAAATTAATGCCTCTAACGTGAGCCCGGTGTTTATGCTAGTTTTATTTGCATATGATTAGTTGGCATCGCAAGAACGTGCCTATTAGTAAATATTAGCTGAAGTGGTATGCACGCGTCGACGAGGATCGATGCAAGTGAGGGCGTGACGACTCCTTGGATTGCAGTATATTAGGCGCTGTCCTTCGATCCTGCCCGGCGAACGCCGAAATTGAGTTCAGATGTGCATTTCTGATATGGTATCGTGGCCAGCCAAGGAGCGTAAGAAGGAGAAAGAGACACGAAGACAATGGTCTTTCTCTCTGGCAACATAGCTGGCTGCTCGTTTAACAAGAAAACTCTATTCAAATCTGTAGACCACATCTTCAGATATTTCATATTTTATGCGTAGAAGCACAATGAGACAAGCAATAACTCCAAATGTTCTTCTTCCACGGCTTTCAGAACAGGGAACAAGTTCGCCTCCTTCATGTGCAGTTTGTTCGGATGCATTTATGATCCCAGGAAACTAGTATTTCGTTGTTCCTCCCAATTAAAGCAATATTTTTTTTATTATTATTAATATGGATGTTCGTGTTAATTTATATGTACTTCGACTAATCTCACAAGCTCTAAAATTAACAATCATATAAACTTTCAATAATTTAAAAAAACTCAAACTCATTACCATTAAAATATAAATATAAAAACTAACAAGTTAAGTCTCCCCTAGCAGCTATTTATTAAGGAATACTTAGTCTGTCAACACAAGTGTTGGTGACCTCCTGCTTGCGCGCATGCTAGGGTGCTCAAAGCCTTACATCAACCACAATTACGTGCAGTCATCATTTCTCGTGATCCCACCACCACAAAAATATTTTTGATAGATTAAACAGTTAATTAATATACTCATTTTTTTTATTTAATTATCCAAAAATGGATGTCCCTTGCCAATAAATCATAAAACTAATTATATATCTTGTTTATTAAATTACTAATTTTTCATTCAATCACAGTTAACGTGAAAGGATGATTCTATAAATACAGTAAAGGAAGATGGGCTGTACAATATTTAATACTTTTTATTAATTTCATTTTTGAGTTGTGGTTTGGTCCGTGATTGTCAAGGAATAACTGAGGAGAGAGGGAAGGGAGGAGAGAGGGAAGGGAGGAGACATGAGGCATTGATGTGGTTGGAAACACTATGGTTAAAGGTATTAAATAAAAAAAAAATTATTAATTATAAAGCTATTTTAAGTGGTAGCTAGGTGGGGTAAAAAACAATCCAATAACTAAGATCGGATCTAAATTATAATTTGATGATTTGATTTGATTTAAGTTTTAAAATTTCTTAGATGGATTAAAATTATTTGTTTATATTGGAAATGAAATTATTGATGTTACAAGGATGGTTTCAATATATATTGAGTTGAAAATGGTATTTTAATTCTTTTCATGTTGATTGAAGTTGTTGCAATAAAATATATATTGTTTAATTCTCTTTTTCAATTTCCTATCTTTTATGACACCTTTTTCTTTAGTCTAAATGTGCATGTGAGCTAACCAAGATGAGCTCATGCGTGTGAAGGCTTACACCGGGTAGGCCTTGGGACGACCTAACCCAAATTTTATTTTTTTTTTATTTTAAAGTATTTTTATTTCTTGTTTGAATTTTTTAACTATCCAAAATTAATTCTAAAATAGTTTTTATGTATTTTGAGATATTTACATTCTTAAAATTATTTATAATTTTCAAAATCCTTATGATAACAAATATTGTAAAAGTGAATTTAACACCATTTTGAAAAGAAAAAAAAAAGAAATTCTCTATTCAAATTATTTTGGCTCTAGAATTTTTATTTATGAAAAATAAATGAAATTTTCTCCTAAAATTTAAGACACTTAAAATTTCATCTTGAAATTCAATAGTTAAAAAATTATACAAGGTTAAGGTTTATATAAAAACTACAATACACTAAAAAATCTTAATATGAAAGAAATAATTATCTTGATTCAAAGAAAAGTCAAGCTTTTGATATTTTTCTTAATTGTTTTCAAATCAAATTAAATCCATATTAAAAAATAAATAGTTAACCCAATACAATTGTTATCAAATATGACATTTAGAAAAATTAATAATTTCTAGGCAATTCAACAAGAAGACAATGCATGACGGGTTTAGAAATAAGTATATTATTGTAAAAGATAATAAAATCATTACCCTTGTACCATTACCACAAAAAAAAAATGTATCATCGTCACATTAAATTGAAAAGAAAAGGTGAGGCCAGAGAGAGAAAATTCAAGTGAAGAACATGGTGAGAGAAGAAAGTCAGATTCAGTCTCAAATGAATTAAAATTGAATCTGGGCAAGAATAGAGGTAAAATAAGAAGAGAGAAGAAAGTCAGTAAGAGCAATGTGGAAAATATAAAGAAACAACCTTTTTTTTATGCAAGAGAGGGTGAGATTAAATCTGCTTTTTATGCTAACAAGTCGATGATTGTATTTGTGTATAAAGAGTCTTATTTTAATGCTAACGATCTTGATTCTTATGTGTATAGTGTGGCTGTAAAGATATTCCAGGTGGATTACCACCAATTAGAGGAATTGAAATTCAAATAGACCTTGTACCTGAAACTGTAATTCCAAACCAAGCAGCCTGCTAAAGTAATCTTGATAAAACAAAAGAACTTTAAAGGCAAGTGAAAAGTTGATGTCAAAAGGGTTCAAACAGGAAAGCATGAGTCCAAATGTTGTTTTGGTTTTACTTGTACCTAAAAAGGATGGAACTTGAAGGATATGTGTTCATTGTCATGCCATTAGCAACATAATGGTAAAGTATAAACATCATATCCTTATGTTTAATGACATGTTAGATGAGTTGTATGGATCTTGTATATTTTTTAAAATTGATTTGAAAAGTAAATATCATCAAATTAGGATGAAATAATGTGATGAATGGAAAATCATGTTTTAAGATGACGTATGATTTATATGAGTGGTTAATCATACCTTTTGGACTTACAAATGCATCTAATACATTTATGCAATTGATGAATCATGTGTTGCATGTGTTCATAGGCAAATTCATAGTTGTATGCTTTGATGATATCATAATTTATAGCAAGAACTTGATTGATCATGCTGAACATTTATGCAATGTACTTGATGTGTTATGTTGAAAACAATTGCATGCTAATCGTAGGAAATGTACTTTTTTATGTATGAAAAAGATTGTGATTCTCAGTTATATTGTAAGTGTACAAGGTATTTAAATTGATAAGGAGAAAGATAAGGTTATCCAAGAATATCTTACACCTAAATCAGTCATTGAAGTAAGAAGTTTTCATAGCTTGGCTACTTTTTATAAGTGTTTTGTTAAGGATTTTAGTGCATTAGTTGTGTCTTTAACTGAAATTATGAAAAGGTCTTCTAGATTTAAATGGGGAATTGAATAGGATAATGTATTTAATTTGTTAAAAGAAAATTTATGTTCTACATCTGTTTTATGAAAGCTTTCGAGAGTAAATGTGATATATAAGGAATAAGTATTAGAGTTGTTTTAATATAGGATAAAAAGGCATTGCCTACTTTAGCACAAAGCTTAATGGCATAACCTTGAACTACCTAATATATGATAAAGAACTTTACATGTTGATGAGAACTTTAGAGACGTAACAACATTATATATGGCCAAGGAATTCATGATTCATTCGAATCATGAATCATTGAAGCATTTGAAATGGTAAGGTAAACTGAATCAGAGACATGCCAAATAAGTGTAATTTATTGAAACTTTCCCATACATAATCAAATACAAGTAAGGTAAAGAAAACATTGTAGTTGACACGTTATTGTGAATGTATATTCTTCTATCTACTTTGAATACAAAAATATTGGAATTTGAATTTATGAAGGAATTGTATATAAATGATAACGGTTTTTTTAATGTATATCATGCATGTGAGAATTCAGCTTTTAGTAAATTCTATATACTTTATGGATAACTGTATAAAGAGAATAGACTATGTGTGCCTATAAGTTTTATGCATGAATTGTTTATTCGTGAAGCACATAAAGGGTGGTTTAATGGGGCATTTTAGTGTAACTAAGACTTTGGATGTGTTGTATGAGCATTTTTATTAGCTCAATATAAATACCAGTTGCGTATTGTATATGTGATTAATATATTGCATGTGGAAAAATCAAGTCTAAGGTCTAATCACATGGTTTGCATACTCTTTTGCTTGTACCTAAAAACCTTGGTAGATATTTCAATGGACTTTGTTTCGGATTATCTATGTCAAAAAGGTGCATTGCACTTTGAATTGGGAGAGACTAAACATACTAAAATGACATTGTTTCGAGCATGTATGAGGGGTCATCTGCAACTCCTCACGCATGCACACTATTACTTTCTTACTTTCTTCTCTTTTTATAGATGTTTTGGAGCGATTTTAGGTATCAATTTCTCTCTCTTACACATCCATTAAATGCTAAGAGACACACCCTTATCTTTACCTTTACTTATACTTCATTTTTAGTTGAAGACTCACTGCATTGCATTCCTGAAATTGCTGAAAACACATGTCAAAGTAGCCAACTGGAAATGTGTACAAAGTGTACAACAATGGTGGATGGTCAAGATCGACCAAAGGATATCAATGAATGAGATTGTTCCATCTAGAAAGGTTTTAGGACCTTCATTCCTGCTTATAAATTAAGGAGCATGGTGAAAAAAAAAAAAAAGAGAACGTATCTAAAGAGAGAGAAACCTAAATTTGAGAAAGATAGAGGAAAAATAAGGTTTGAGCTTAAACCAACTTGTCTAAAGAGTATAGAGAAATAATTAGAAAAAGAAAAGAAAAAAAAAGATAAAGAGAGAAACCAACCCTAAAACCATTAAAACCCGAATAAGGTAGAGAGTAAAAGGTTAATTTTTTTGTTATTAAACTGATTTATTTCAAACCAGAAGGTTTTAGCAGGAAAGAAGGGATAAGAGAGGAATAAAAGGAAAGGACAAAAAAATAAAAGGAAGAAAAAACTAAAGAGAAAAAGAAACTCTAGTCTAGAGAGATAAAACCACCAAAACCCCTCACCACCACCAACAAACCATCGTTGTTGCCATTAGGGACCACCACAGCACCTCCCTACAGGCTAGAACCACCTTTGAGGTGAGTCGAGAACTCTCTTCCCTCTTTTCGTTGTTTAAGGTTTATGAAAAAATAGTGCAAAATAGTACTTTATATGCTTTTTATTTTTAAAATGCATTAATATAAAGCTCAAGATGGTGTTTTTAGGCTATAGTTAGGTTTCATCTAGTTATTATATCATATCTTTGATCACAAAAATATAAAAATATATGACTAAATAGGTGTATAGGGTTTCTTAAAAAATGCATGAATGGAAAATAAAATGGTGTTTTAGTTTCTTTATTCATGTTAATTTTAGATATTAGATGTTTCATAAAATTATATTAAAAAAAATTATGGCTAAATATGTTTTTTTATATATATCTAAAAAATGCATGGATAAACTTAAAGTTTGGTTTATTTTGGGCTTATTTGTGTTTTATTTAGGTTTTGGTATGCCTTTCATTTAAAAAAAAAAATGAGTTAAAAGTTTAAATTTGTGGTTTTGAAAACAAATACTTGATGTTCACCTTCCATGAAAGCATGTTAGCCTTTTAATTTGTGATGTATACCATAAACATGGTAACTAGAGTTTTTGGTCTTATGATTGTTGTAATTATTTTCATGTCATGTTCATGCTATAAAAAAATAGTTAAATTTCTATGTATTTTAGCCGAGCCTCTCAAACGTCAAAAATATTTTTATATCTAGTTGGTATTCATGCAAGTTTTGTTAATCATTGTTGTCATTAAGTATTTTTATCTTGTTTAAGCATGTTCTTAGAATGAAAACAAAAAAAAATAATTTGTCATATTGCATGTATATTAGATTTTATAACTTATTTATAATATTCATTTAAATTTAACACATATTAAAAAGGTTTTTAGAGGTTGACATTCTAAAATCCCTTTCAAAAAAAATAAAAAAATAAAAATCATAAAAAATAAATATTTTATTATTCACTAATACATGTATTCTTGTTTCAAGCTTGCTTACCTTTTGCTTTCTACTCACTATTTGTAAGTTTACTAAAAGCACTTAATTTAATTTAGGGAAATGGATTTTATTGTATGGTTTCATTTGAACAATTAAACACTATACTGTATATTGCAATCAAGTTATTCTTGGAAAATCAAAGGTAATAATCTTTTATGCAGAAGGTGGTTCGAAATGTCTTCAGCACATGGGAAATTATTTTTGTATCGTTGACATTACGTGGACCTAATTGCTCACATTATGCGGGCCTACGTTACGGAGGAAAATAATTTTTTCCTTGGGCCAGCCCAACCCTGAGTTGTAGGCCTGGAGACATGTTATCCAAAGTGGCCCTTGATGAAGACGAGGGCCAATGTTTCTTCTACCTGAGCGAGCATGCTTATCATTCATCGTTTACAGGATAAGCAATCCAGCGACCCCTGGAGCTCATTGCACTCTGTTTGGCCACCTGGAAACTCCAGCTCCAGGAAAACAGAAACTCATCTCACTAGCAGTGTTTGACAGACAGAAACGAAAATGGCGCAAACACTGGCAATGCCTGTGCTAACCTCTCTTTCTGCAATATGCAACGGACTCAAGAATACTTCTCTCTCCAGCTCCATCTCTCCCCCTGTCTCAAACCCTCCTAAGGTAGCACTCCCATTTTTGTTTTTATTATAGTTTCAGTTTTTTATTTGGATTTTTTCTGGAGAAGTATGTGTGAAAGGGGAGTGATTATGTTTTTTCTCTCTTCAATTTTCTTCACTCAGTTGTTACAGGTGTGCCAATTAATTAGTGTCATATGAACTTGGGTGAGCTAAGTAATTGTCGTTCGTCCCTTTCTAATTGGAGACATCAGGCATAGATTGGGCAGGTCATTTATATTGAAGAAATATAACTTCTATGTTGTAATTATGTAATTCAACACTTAATTTCTTTCGTTGCAGTAGTGATTAGCTTAATCTCATCTGGGTTTTTTTCCCCTCCTTGCAATGTCCTGTATATTAAAAAAAATTCGAAGAATTAAAAGCAATTTTTCCCTTTATGTTTTGCTGAGGAATTAAATGTGAGCTATTGCTTGGTGATTTATGTGTTGCTTTATTTCTCTCCTGTTATGTTTAGGTTTGCAGCCTCAGCATACGATGTGCCCGTGTTGGAGGAGTGGAGATTCCTAATAGCAAGCGAGTCGAATACTCTCTTCAGTACATTCATGGAATTGGCCGCTCTGTAGCTCGCCAAATCCTTTCTGATCTCACCATGGAAAACAAAATGACTAAGGACTTATCGGAGGATGAGCTCATTACTCTTCGTGATGAAGTTTCCAAGTACATGATCGAAGGAGATTTGGTAATCTTTTTTTCTTTCATGTGCCTCATCTTTGATACTTGAGTGCAGCTTTTATAAGTAATTTGAGCCCGCACGTTGCAGAGGCGGTTTAATGCCCTCAATATAAGGAGGTTGAAGGAGATTCAGTGCTATAGAGGGGTCAGGCATATTCAGGGTTTGCCATGCAGGGGGCAGCGCACGAAGAACAATTGCCGGACCTTGAAGGGGAAGAGAGTTTCTATTCCAGGAAAGAAGAAAGCTCCTCGCTAATCAAGTGGGTTCTGTTGATCTTATTTAGTATTTTGTAATTTGCTATTTGAATTTTGTTCGAATCAATCTGCACTACTGATGCACTTACCTGAGTCAATCAGATTGAGTTTCTGATCCAAGCAAGTGGTTTTGGCATGATTCAAGAATTTCCACTCAATTTCTATGTTCTAAAGGGTATGGTCACTTGTGCATCATCATTCTTTTGACGTGCTTGAAAATATACATGATTTGATCCTTCTGGAAATAGTGAGCATGTCTAAATATCTGTGAAACTTTGAAACTAATATATCATAAAGCTACGTGTAATGATGTCATGTCCATTTCCAGAACTTCGTAGCATTCTTACACAGTTAGCTCCAGCAACCCCCTCGTCTGGCGTCCAGTGTTATTTTGGATGATGTTCGAAATCACGGCTCAAGCATTGTCTTTTTCGTATACATTTTTACACTTGGTGATGGCCTTGCTCGGTTTTCCAAGGAAAGTATCTCCTTGCTGTTTACCTGTGCTCATTTAGTCACTAACACTTGGGCAAATAATTTCTTAAACCATTTGATTTTGATTTACCCACAGACCAAGAATCTCAATAGGGATAAAAACCGAGAGTATATTCTCCTATCAATATACATGCTAATCCTTTTTTTGAGAAATTTTTTAGTCTTTTTTTGAGCAGTTTAAAGGACAGTACAAGTTAAGTACATTTATCACCCGTTTAATTTTTGTGTTTTAAAAGTATTTTAAAAAAATTAATTTTTTTTTGTTTTAAACTATTTTTTTATGTTTTTAGATTATTTTGATTTAAAAATAATTTTTAAAAAATAAAAAATTATATTATTTTAATATATATTTTACTCTAGGCTCTCAGTTTTGATGCCGCTGGACCCATGCATCTATAGAAAATGGACAGTCGTCAAGCCCAATGATCTGGGCCTTGACGGTACGTTCGCTCTCTCATACGGTCACGTTATCTGCCTGCTAAATTGCCTTATTAGCTTGCTTTACACATGGTACAGAGAATAAATATTATACCTTCCCTAAATTGTCATCTTAAGACCTTAGAAAGCACGACACACAATAAATAATCAACAAAATTGATGAGGTTACAAATATAAACTTTAAATTTATAATTTTATTTTAAAAAAATAAAATCTGCCCTTTAAAGAGGTATAGAGGATATCTCTTTAAAATTAGAATCCTAAAGCATAAATAAAAATAACATAACTAATTTGAAAAAAAAAATCAATGAAAATTAGCAAAACATGAAATACATGTAGCAAATGGACACACAATTTGGAATTGTCCCTCGGAAGAGTTTTATATCTCCTTCTAACGCATCTAAGCTGGGTTTTTTTTTTTTTTTTTTTACTTTTATAATTCTAAATAAAAAAAAAACCAAAATATCTCTTGGTGGCTAGGGTTTTTGAGGGAAAAAATGAGGCTAGAGATTATATGTGAGTGAGATAAGCATATGTTTCTTGTGTGGTGGCTCCCTCTTCTCTACAATTTACTTATCTATTTAAAACCCACAAATTTTATGATCTTTTTTTTAGTTCTTGGTTCCTGAAGAAAACAAAATTTTTGTTTTGGCCTCATTTCTCTTATTTTACACTCTAGCTGAATTAAATTTTGTAATTTTTTTTTAATTATTTGGTCTCCAAGAAAATCCATTTTAGCTTGATCATTTATTTTTATTATTTTGCACTTTAACCCCTTGATCATTTGCCCCCCTATTTTATTTTATTTTATTCTTAATATTTTTATTTTTCTCAAAAAACAATTCTAACGTTAATTTAATAAGAAAAGTAATTAAAAAATGCAAAAGGGATACAAAAGTGTTGAAAATATATTTATTTGAATTTGATTTTTATGGTTGAAATGCATTGAAAACATATTTTATTGATTTATTTATTTTACTTTTTTTGGATTTTTGAAAAATATTTTGGAATTGAAGATAAAAAATTAGGTTATGGCATTTCTTAGACAACATTCTATCATTAATTCAAAAATAAGTTTGAATTATATAAAAAAAACAACTTTATGAAAATTATAATGCGAGTGTATTTAAAAACATAACAATAATATAATGATTGTACATTGTCGGGAGAGTTCTTTGTAAGTGTCATTAAACTAAACCTAGCGAGTCAATCTCGAAACCTTATAACTCGACTTTGTACCTAGTTTATGTATCATATTAAGAGATTGTTTAGCATTGTAGCAATTTTTTTTTAAAATTGCTTTTTACATGAAAAGGCATTAAACTAATGCTTTTAGATTTTTTTGATGGTTTTGACATGCTAATATAAAAAATAAAAAACAAATTATGAAAAAAAAGATCATGTGTATAGTTGTGACAAATTGGGCCCTTGACTTGAGTAGTTGACTTCGGGCCTCTTAGACTTGGGTTTTAAGCTGGGAATTTTGTGGCTTTGGTTTGGGCTCCAAGGGTTTTGGGAGTGCTTTTCTCTACTTTTGAATTTTTTTTTATCGTTGGCTGCCAATTTTTGATAATTTTTTTTCTTTTCCCAATTCTTTCAAGAAAATTCAAACCGAATAATATAAATAAAGTTTCAAAATTAAAGAATATTAATATTAAAGAATTTTTTTTTTCAGTGGTAAGAAATTATTTTTGTTTATGAACGTTTTGGTAAAGCAAAGACAACCATCCAATTTTTTCTTTTGGTCGTTTCATTGGCCATCGGTGGGAGTGCGTAGGGCCGGGGCCGGATTCATTCATTTACGCCACAATCTTAATGAGCTAGACTATTGATTTAACCCGAAAATATAGAGATAGTTAACTCACTTGCTTGTTGTGTTTTTGTTAAATCTGTTTCTTTTTTTTTTTACGGGTTTTTCTTTTTATTGGAAATACGTTCAGAAATTAATAATTAGATTGAAGCACAAATATATTAAGTTAATAGATTTATATATTTTTTTTGTTTAAATTTGTTTTTATATATATATTTTTATTTATATGGTAAAAGTAACTCTAAAAAAATATAAGAAAAATTATTTTAATATAAAATAAAAATAACCACTAAAATAGCCTCTTGAAAATTCATGTTCAGCTGATTAATACTGAAGCATCTCTCTCTCTCTCTCTCTCTCTCTCTCTCTCTCTCTCTCTATATATATATATATATATATATATATATATATATATAAGAGCAACGTTGTGATCCATGGTCCCTAGGCATGGAGGGGCCTAGGTAGCAAATACAGATGGAGGGGTGGGACTCGCCATTCATGTGATTGAGTTGGACTTATCAAGATAAGTGCTCAAAGCATGTCTTGTCAATTGATATTTAACATTTCAGCAATTTAAGAAAATGTCGTGCCTCCCTTTGTAGTTTGGAGCCTTCCTCTGTATATCCAAGCGAGCCCGACAGCACTATCTAATTGCACATGACCAACCGAAGCCCCATCACTCCTTTTTAGTTGATTGATCTTATTGTCCCCGCAAGATTTGGAGCATCTGCCGATCATCTGATTATCTGTAATGTTGTTATGCCAGAAGCATCACTTCAAACTGATTTTGTCTCCAATGTTGTTGGTTTCTTAGGCCGTTAGGGTGGGGTTTTTTTGTTGTCATAATTAGAGACCTCATATTTAACCTCTTCCTTGCTACATGGAAAAGCAATGTGGTTGGTACAATGTACATTATACTTTTTTAGACCCGGTCTAGTTTAAGGCGTGAGTTTTAAGTTTTGACCGGGTCATCGGGTCATCTGAATTAATTTTTTTAATCAAAATAATATAATTTTAGTAAAAAAACAAAAGTTAAAGGGTTGCAACCGGGTTTTTGGTGTGGACAGTTTTTTATGATAAAGAAATATTTAACCCTAGACACTCACTGACACTCAATGAGGATCCTTTTACTGAAAGGGAGCCATGTAGGCTAAATACCATATCATAACTTGATAGATTTAGTCATACCTGATTTTTTACCTAATTTTCTTGATTGTTTTTGAAAAAATCATAAAAATAGAAGAAAACAAAAAAAAATATTTTTGATGCATTTGCGCTATATGTTTTGCATTTTCAATGTCTTTTTAAAAGAATTAAAATTTTAAAAATTTACTTTAAAAAATTGAGTTGCTTGGTCACCAAGTATGCTTGGAAACCAAACAATTGGGAGAAAAAAAACAAATTATTTTGCAATGAAGAAATCTCACACACAAAAAGAAGAATTATTTAGAGCAAAATAAAAAAAAACATTTATCCCAAAAACAAGAAGAAAAAAAAAACATGACCCCTCCAATTTTCTCTCCTATTCACCAGCTCACACACACCCACACACATAAAAAACACTCAAGACCTCATTTTTACATTACTAGCCATACAAAGAAAAAAAACAAGAAAATCACTGCCCCTTCTTCTCTAAGCAGTCACTAGAAGTCACCACCATTCCTTTTATACCACTATATCTTTTTCATCTCTGAAAAAAAAAAAATGAAAAACCAGAACTAGAACCCATGGGCAACCTCCTTTCTCTCTTCAGCTCACCACTGTCACCATAAAGAAAAAAAATAGCCAACATCTTCAAGCCTCTCCCTTCTCACAATCAACTAGATCCATAACCCACGACCTTTTTATCACCCTCCATCCAAAACAAACTGTGACCTCATTTTTGTTTTAAAAAAACCAACTAGCTTGCACCGTAAGCTTCACCACCATACACAACTTCCATACCAAGTCTCTTTAGTAGCTCTAATCAGCATCAGCATCAGCATCCACAGATGACAGCAATAAGGCTAGCCACTGTGAACATCATTTGATTCCACTAACATCTCTTCAGCATAACATCACCAGATCTTCTCTGTGAGCAACAACAGACAAGGAATCTCCATCATGCATAACAATTCCACCATAAACCACTGTATGCTTCATCTCTCTTTAGTAGCTATGACCGACAATAACAAGTCTAGCCATCATTAGCTTTATCATTGATTCAACAGCAGTGCCTCTTCAACCTACCTCAACCGTGAACTCCAACAGCTTCAGCCAGCACTGTGACAAAACTCTCTCCACCTATGTCAGAACTTGTAAAGAGGAGCGTCAAATAAGAAAAACAAATATGTAGATAAAAATGAGAGAGAATCGAAACTTTGCAAGTGGATTTTCAAGGTATTGAAGGGCACCAATGACACTCCTGAAAATGGTGGAATCAATGACAATAGACCCATCATGAAGTTGCAAATTTTCTAATGTGGAAAGAGGTGTATGGGTTGGCTTAGCTCCATCAAGTTTGTAACGAGATAATAAATCATATGTGTAGCTGTGTTAAATTAAAAATAAGCTCGTGTTTGTGGGGATCACCTCAACACCAAGGAAAAATACAAGTTGCTGAGATCTTTGAGATTGAACTGATGCCCCAGAGATTGAATTATACCATCCGGTTTGGTGGAGTTGTTTCATGTGATAATAAGGTCATTAACATAAACTAAACAAGATGCAATATTGTGTTCATGATGATATATGAAGAGTGATGGATCTATCTTAGATTGTGTGAAACTAAATGAGTGAAGTCCTCTGCTCAAAGTTTGATACCAGACACGAGGTACTTATTTTAGGCCATATAAAGATTGATGAAGTTTATAGATGTAATGAGGTTTGTCAGCATCAATGAAGCCTTGTGTTTCTGCATATAAACATCATCATCTAGGGTGCCATAAAGAAAAACATTGTTTATATCAAGTTATTGACATCAGTTGCGGGATATGGCTAGTGATAAGATGGTCTTGATGGTGGCAGGTTTGATGATAGGAGAGAATGTTTCATGATAATCAATCCCATGTTATTGATGGAATCATTTGGCCACTAACCTGGCTTTGTACGTGGCTATTAAACCATTTAAATGCCCTTTGATTCTGAAAACCCACTTGTAGCCAATGAGATGAATATGAGAATAGGGTGGAATCAGGTCCCAAGTACCATGTTTCACCAAGGCAGTGAATTTTTCACTCATAACCTACCTCCAGTGATGACTTTTTAGTGCCTTACACACACTAGTCGAAGTAAGGGAGTCTGTCAAAAGATGTTTAGTAGTGGAATAAAAATTTTTTAGTTTGTGAATGTGATTCATACCTCTAATGACCATGGAATGAATACGTTGATCTAAGAAGGAACTTAGTTATGAGGCTAAAATGGGCAATGACGTTGTTGGAGCAAATGTATCCATAAATAGAGATGAGATATCTGAAGATGAGATTTATAGAGTAGGATTAACATTGGAAGTAATAGTGATGATATTGGGGTTAATGGTGGTGTGTAATGGCAGAATAGTAGCGTTAGGACTGAAGATATTATAGTGGTTAATGGTATGGTCTGATGGTGGCTTTGATAAGAAAGATGTGGATGGAAATTCTGCTTCATTTAAAAAGACATGTCTAGATATGTAGGTGCAATGTGTTTGAGGGTCTAAGCACAAATATGCACTTTGAGAGGTAGAATATCCCACAAAGATACATGATTTTGATTTTGGTTCTGTTTTATAGGAATTAAATGGTTTTAACCATGGGTAGCATAAGCAATTGGAGATCTTGAGCTTATTAGAATTTGGTGATTGATTAAATAAGCATTTAAATGGGGATTTGTTCTGAAGAACAGGTGTAGGAAGTCTGTTGATAAGTTAACTACTGTTTCAAAGGAAAGACACTAGAATTTTTGGGGTACGTTTGCTTGGGTAAGTAATGTCATTCCTGTTTCAACAATTTAACGATGTCGATGTTCAAAAATACCATGTGTTGAGGAATGTATAGGGGAGTAGTGAGATGGTCGGTGTCATATTTATCTCGATAAGGTTTTAAGCTTGTGTATTCATTACCATTGTCTAAGTAAAGGTGTGTGATTTTGAACTCAAATTTCTTTTCAAGTAAAACATGCAGCTGGTAAGATAGTTGTAAAATCAGACTTGAGAATCATGGGAAAAAGCCAATAATGGCTTGTGTAATGGTCATTAAAGGTAGCATAGCATTTGAAGCCTTTGTAGGAGGAAGTGTGAGTTGGTCCCTAAATATTTGAATAAATATATTATATGGGTTGTATGCTTTTGATGCTATTTTATCAAAAGGAAGCTATTGACTTTTATTGATGTGGCATGAATTGTAGACATGATTTAGAGAGAAGGAGGTAACAAATAAATGGAAAGATTTTGTTATTTGAGATATTATTCGTTTTGAAGGATGACCTATACGACAATGCCACAAATTTTGAGATGCTCGTTGACTTGGGTTTGTAGATATTTTGTGTAATGTGAAGAGGGTGGATAATGAATACACTTCGTCTTCACATCGTCCTTGTAGTAGTGTTGTCTCTGTGAACCAATCCTTCACAAGAAAATAATCGGGTTGAAACTTAATGAGTACATTGTTTACTTTTGTGAAGCAATGCATAGAAATAAGGTTGGTTTGAAGGGGTGATTTCAAGGTGGCACTCCATGATGGAAAATTGGAGGGAGTGAGTCATTGCAGCTGATTTGTGTTGACAGTAATAAGGTTGCCGTTTGAAGCAGAGATTAGTTGTGCCATTGATGTGTAAATTTGACAGGACAACTCTGATACCATAAAAGGAAAAACAACACCACATGGTGATTAAAGTTTCTGTGTTTTCTGTATTTTCTTTTCTTGCTGCTATTGTCTGTTACATTTTGAGAGTATATATACAGAAATACAAACTGTCAATTAGCTATTATGGCTTGATTTCTCTAATTCTAGCTTTTGACAGATTTGCTCTTATGACTTGATTTTCTTTAAGCATTGACTGATGGCTCAGTTGTAACCGAAAGAGATTGATCGA
>Ga0325400_1002773_pt1 | contig 15552 bp, 15 predicted proteins | sample PopdelMetagenome_2_FD_205662 | JGI IMG/M metagenome (GOLD analysis project Ga0325400, IMG submission 205662) | Populus deltoides microbial communities from Bellville, Georgia, United States - Xylem-PdKOR-R1 | ecosystem: Host-associated > Plants > Phyllosphere > Stem > Wood/Secondary xylem... | reverse complement strand
GATAACGACGCCAAAATTGCGACGGTTAAAGGCGAAATCAATTCGTGGATGAAAGCGTTTCCCCTGTATCAATGATCAACCAGTGGCGGGTTACTCCGTTAGCTGTTTATTAATCGGACCGGCGCACCGGTCAATTATTTAATGAGTCCCTTAGACCAACAGTTCGACAACGAGATTGAGGACGGCAAGGAGATGTCCTTTATAGAGCATCTGGAGGAGCTACGCTGGCATATCATGCGGGCTCTGGGATCGATTGTCTTTTTTGCTCTATTTGCCTTTATCTTCATCCGGGAAATTTACGACAAGGTCATTCTGGCGCCGTCGAAGACGGATTTCTGGACCTACCGGATGATGTGCAAGCTGTCGGAGAGGACGGGCTTTGCGGATTTGTGTATTCAGCAGTTGAACTTTACGCTGCAGAGCCGTCAGATGGCGGAGCAGTTCACGATGGCCCTGACCTCGTCGCTGATGATTGGTTTGCTGTTTGCTTTTCCGTATGCGTTTTGGGAACTGTGGCGCTTCATCATGCCTGGTTTGCGGCCGTCCGAGCGCCGGGCCGCGCGGGGTGGCGTTTTTTACGTAACGTTCCTGTTTATGCTGGGCGTGCTTTTTGGTTACTACGTGGTTTCGCCACTGGCCATTAACTTCCTGGCAAACTATCAACTGGACCCGCGCATTGTCAATGAGTTCGATATTAGCTCGTACATCTCGACGCTGGCAACGCTGACACTCGGTTGCGGACTGACGTTCCAGATGCCGATCATTGCGTTTGTGTTGTCTAAGATTGGCTTCCTGACTCCCCAGTTCATGCGCGAATACCGCCGTCACGCCATTGTTGTGATCCTGGTGGTGGCCGCCATCATTACGCCTTCGCCCGATATTTACAGCCAGATCCTGGTGGCTATGCCGCTGGCCCTGCTGTACGAAGTGAGTATCTGGGTGTCGGGCTACGTGCAGCGGCTGCGGTTGAAGGATGAACGCGATGAATTAGCCCGGTATGATTCAAGCGCCGACTAAAGGAGCGTCTGTTTGAAAGGCTTGAAAAGCGGCATCAGTTTTTACTGGTGCCGCTTTTTGTTTTAGGGCTCTCTCCGGAAATGACGGCGGGAAGCAATAGCCTAATTCGTTCAAGAACCAGTAGTTTTAGGCAACAGGCCTTTTTTAGTTAATTAGCTAATCCAAGCCCTTAACTGCTGCATGACCCATAAACTTACAGTATCGATTCTTTTAATGAGTCTGGCCCTGACCGGAATGGGTCAGACAAAAAAAACGCTCCCGTCCTTTACTGGCTACCTCGCTAATCGGGCACCGCTTCGCCCGAGTCCTTATCTGGAGTTGCCTTTAGGCGCCATCAAACCCCAAGGCTGGTTAAAGGAAATGCTCGTTCGGCAGAAAGACGGCGCAACCGGCAACCTGGATAAGCTCTATCCGCTGGTGATGAATGAGCGCAACGGCTGGTTGGGCGGAGACGGTGACCAGTGGGAGCGGGGACCTTACTGGGTCGATGGCCTGCTGCCGCTAGCTTATATTCTGGACGACAAAGCATTGATTGCTAAAACTAAGCCCTGGGTGGAGTGGGCGCTGAACAGCCAGCAGCCGGATGGCTATTTTGGACCTTCCAAAGATTACGGCCCCGAGCCGGGCATTCAGCGGGACAACAGCCGCGACTGGTGGCCCAAGATGGTGATGCTTAAAATCCTGAAACAGTACTATTCGGCGACCGGCGACAAGCGCGTGATTAACCTGATGACGAATTATTTCCGGTATCAGTTAAAAGAACTGCCTCAGAAGCCGCTGGATCACTGGACGTTCTGGGCGCGCTACCGGGCGGGCGACAACCTGATGATTGTTTACTGGCTTTACAATATCACGGGCGACCGGTTTCTGCTGGATCTCGGCGACCTTATTCACCAGCAGACGTTTGACTACACCAACGCCTTTTTGAACACTGACCTGCTTTCGAAGGAGGGTAGCATCCACTGCGTTAACTTGGCCCAGGGCATCAAGGAGCCGATTATTTATTACCAGCACCACCCGGAACAGAAGTACATTGATGCGACGCACAAAGGCTTTGCCGACATTCGGAAGTTCAATGGGCTGGCGCACGGTTTGTACGGCGGGGATGAAGCGTTGCACGGCAATAATCCAACGCAGGGTTCGGAGCTTTGTACGGCGGTTGAAATGCTGTTTTCGCTGGAAAGTATGCTTCAGGTAACCGGCGAAGTGGGCTACGCCGACCATATTGAAAAGATCGCTTTCAATGCCCTGCCCGCCCAGGTTTCGGATGATTTTATGGCGCGTCAGTATTTCCAGCAGGCCAACCAGGTGATGGCAACCCGACACCACCGCAACTTCGACGTCAATCACAGCGGTACGGATTTGTGCTATGGGCTGCTTTCCGGCTATCCCTGCTGTACCTCCAACATGCACCAGGGCTGGCCCAAGTTCACGCAGAACCTATGGTACGCAACGACCGATGGCGGACTGGCGGCCTTGGTTTATTCGCCCAGCGAAGTAAAGGCGTACGTGGCCAACGGGACTGAAGTGTCGGTGAAAGAAGAAACAGCGTACCCCTTTGAGGAGACAGTGAAGATGACGCTGAGCTTTGAAAAAAAAACGAAATCTGCCGCGTTTCCGCTGCACCTCCGTATTCCGCAATGGTGTAAAAAAGCGACCGTAACCATCAACGGTAAGCCCTGGCAGGATGTGAATGGCAACGAAATTGTGAAGATAAACCGGGAATGGAAATCCGGTGATGTGGTTGAACTGGTTCTGCCCATGCATATCTTCAGGAATACGTGGTACGAAAACTCGGTGTCGGTCGAACGCGGGCCAATCACGTACGCGCTAAAGATGGGTGAGGAGGTGAAAAGGGTCAACAACACAAAAGACCCGATTGATTACGGCGCCACTTACGAGGAAATTCGGCCGACCACGCCCTGGAACTACGGCTTGATTGACGTGTCCGACAGCCAGTTAGCGGATAGCTATACGGTGGAGAAGAAAGGTTTGGTTTCGACTTACCCGTGGAATCCGGAAAGTGCCCCACTGGTAATTAAGGCAAAAGCCCGCAGAATCCCGAGCTGGCAGCTATACAACGAAATGACGGGACCTATTCCCTACAGCATGACCTATGGTCTGGAGACAACCGACGACGAAGAAATTACGCTGATTCCCTACGGTTGTACCAATCTGCGGATCTCGCAGTTTCCGGTTACGGGACGGCGTTGATGGATTCCTGGGCAACGGGAGCGTCGGCTCAAATATGGGCCGATGCCCCTGTTGCCCAGAAGTTACCTTATTGACTACTGCGAACAAGCGCGACGTAGAAGCGAATCATGTTCTGGTAGTCCTTCGTGCTGATTCGCTCGTTGGTGCCGTGCAGGCGCTGCGTGTCTTCGTCATTCATTCGAATGGGCGAAAAGCGGTAGACGTTCGGGCAGATGCGCGTATAAAACCGCGAATCGGTAGCGCCCAGCACTAAATAAGGCGCGACAATGGCGTCCGGAAAAACGCTCTTGATTGTTCGGTGGATGATGCCGAAACCGGGCGTCGAGGCACTCGATATGGGCGGAGGGTTGCCGATAAAGTTATTAATGACTTTCACCCGTATCTGGTCGTTGTCAATCACTTTTTTTACCCGTTCGGTGACGCTGTTGATGGTTTCGCCGGGCAGGATTCGGAAGTTAACCGTGGCCGTGGCGTCAATGGGTAGTACGTTGTCTTTGACCCCCGCGTTGAACAGCGTCGGGGCGGTGGTGGTCCGCAGCGTGGCGTTGCTGGAATTGGCTTTCGCCATGATTTGCTTAATGATCGGAGCAAACAGCCAGCGGTTGGCAAACACAATCCGTTGCCCAAACGGCATTTCCGGACCGGCATAATCAAATAACTGGTTAACGCCCGCTTCGAATCGGGCCGGGAAAGGATTCTTCTCCAGCCGGTCAATGGCTTCGGCGACCACGCCAATGCTGGTCTGGGGCGGGGGCATCGACGAGTGACCGCCCTTGCCAACGGCAGTCAGCTCCAGGCTTGTGTAGCCCTTCTCACCAATGCCAATCAGCGCGACCGGCTGTTTGATGCCCGGAATACCATCGATTTTAACAATACCCCCTTCGTCAATGACGTACTCGGGCGTTACTTTCCGCTGGGCCAGCAGGTTAACCATTGCCTGAGCGCCCCGGTGACCCGTCGTTTCCTCATCCTGACCAAACGCCAGCAGTAGCGTCCGCTGGGGCTGAAAGTCCATTTTAAGCAGCCATTCCACGGCTTCCAGTTGGGCCAGCACATTGGATTTATCATCCAGCGTCCCCCGGCCGTAGATATAACCGCCTTCCACCAGTCCGCCAAACGGCGGGCGTTTCCACATCCGCTGGGTTCCCTGAATAACGGGCACCACGTCGTAATGCCCCATCAGCAGCGCCGGTTTCAGCGCCGGATTGCGGCCTTTCCATTCGTAGAGCAAACCGTACCGATTGACCGTCTCGTGCTTCAGGCGACTGTGGATAAGTGGATACGATTGTTGAAGAAACGCCAGAAACGCGTCGAACTGAGTTGTATCGGTTAACGAATAATCGGCAAAGGATACTGTCCGCAGTTGCAGCGCTTTGGACAATCGGTTGATGGCCGAGTCGCCGACGGTGATGGCCGGGGCGGGTGGTACATCCGCTAGTTGTTTGGACGTAAAGCGCAGGGTATTAACGAGGAGGACAATCAGCAGTAGAACCAGTGCGACCAAAAGCCACCGTAAAATTCGTTTCATGGAATGAAAAGTGTTAAATCATGCCCCGTGCTTTCAGCTCCAGGTATTTGTTGACCGTATCGGCCGTTAGATCCTGCGGGGCCGTCAAGATAGCCTGAATGCCGTAGCGCTGCAATTCTTTTACAACAAGCGGTTTCTCATAATAAAACTTCTCGGCGATGGTTTTCTGATACACCGTTTCCAGGTCGGGCGCGGGGTTGTCGAGCAGCGCCTTTAATTCGGTGTTTTGAAAAAAGATGACGATTAGCAGGTGATCCTGAGCCAACCGGCGGAGGTAGGGCAACTGCCGGTGCAGCGCATTGACCGTTTCGAAATTGGTAAAAAGCAGCAATAGACTCCGCTGGCGAATGTGCGTCCGGACGTGGACGTACAGCTTCTCGTAATCCGATTCCAGGAAACGGGTTTTCTGTCGGTACAGCACTTCCAGTAACTTCTGAATATGGCCCGCCCGGCGTTCGGCCGCTACGGTCTGGCCCAGCTTGTCGGAGAACGTGACCAGGCCCGCGCGGTCTCCCTTGAGCAGCGCAATGTTACCCAGTACCAGCGACGCGTTGATGGCGTAATCCAGCAGACTCAGCCCCTCGAAAGGCGACTGCATTACCCGCCCCTTGTCGATGAGGCAATAAACCGCCTGTGATTTCTCGTCCTGAAACGCGTTAACCATCAGGTCAGTTCGGCGGGCCGTGGCTTTCCAGTTGATGGTACGCACGTCGTCACCCTGGCTGTAGGGCCGGACCTGCTCAAATTCCAGGCTGTGCCCAATGCGCCGAACTTTCTTGATGCCGATCTGCGTCAGCCGGTTGGAGATGGCCAGTAGTTCATACTGCCGCATTTGCAGAAACGAAGGATAGACGGCCACGGCTTTGTCCTCCGAGAAACGATAGCGCCGTTTCAGCAGCCGCAACGGCGTCATGACGTAGACATTAACGGCCCCAAAACTGTATTCACCCCGCCTGACGGGCCGCAGTTCGTAGCGCAGGGCCTGGGTTTCCTTAGGCTTCAGGGTTGTCTTAAAACAAACATCCCGCTTTTGAAACTGAAAGGGAATCTCGTCAATCACCTCCAGCCACGTAGCAAACGAGTAGCGGTTTTCGAGGTAGATAGTCAGCGGGTTTTCGTCGCCGTTGGAAAGCCGGTCCGGAATTTCGCGCCGGGCGAAAAAGCCGCTCGTCGTCCGGAAAAGCAGAAAGCCATCCAGCAGGCACAACGCCACAAAAATAGCCAGTCCCAGCTTCGCCAGCGGAAACAGAACGGGCAGCACATACGCCAGCACGAACAAGAGAACCAGGCTGATGAGCAGGGCCCAGACGCGGATGGAGAAATAAAGCGGACGCAGCACCTTCATCGGGGTACTTCGATCTTCTGTAGCACCTGACCAACCGCTTCGTCGGCGGTGCCGCCTTCCATCTCGCGTTCCGGCGTGAGCAGAATCCGGTGGCGCAGGACCGGCGCGGCCAGTTCCTGAATGTCTTCGGGCGTCACAAAATCGCGGCCCCGTAAGGTCGCCAGTGCTTTGCTGCCGTTGAGCAGGGCCACCGACGCGCGCGGGGACGCACCCAGAAACAGGGCTTTGTTCGTGCGGGTATTCTGCACAACCTGCGCGATGTAAGCCAGCAGCTTCTCTTCCACATGCACCCGGTGAACCTGCGCCCGGAGGGTTTGCAACTGCTCCGCCGACAAAACGGGTTGTACGGCCTCAACGGCGTCGGTTAGATTCTGGCGCTCCTGATGACCCTTCAAAATGTCGATTTCTTCGGTCAAATTGGGGTAATCAACCACCACCTTAAACAGAAACCGGTCCAGCTGAGCTTCGGGCAGTCGGTAAGTGCCTTCCTGTTCGACGGGGTTTTGCGTCGCCAGCACCAGAAACGGGTCGGCCAGGTGATACGTGGTGCCGTCGCTGGTGACCTGCCGTTCTTCCATTACCTCAAAAAGAGCCGCCTGCGTCTTGGCCGGGGCGCGGTTGATTTCATCAATCAGCACGATATTGGCGAAGATGGGTCCTTTGCGGTACGCAAAATCCGTTGTTTTAGGGTTGAAAATAGACGTACCCAGCACGTCGGAGGGCATGAGGTCGGGCGTGAACTGAATCCGGCTGAACTGCACGGAAATCGTTTTCGCCAGTAGCTTCGCCATGAGCGTTTTCGCCACGCCGGGAACGCCCTCAATCAGTACGTGGCCGTCGGCCAGCAGGGCGGTCAGTAATAAATCCAGGGTATGGTGCTGACCCACGATGACTTTACTGACTTCGGCGCGGATAGCGTCAATAGCGGTTTGGATCGGGGTCAGATCAAGGCGGGTTTCGAAGGATTCCATGCGTATGCGTCAGGCTTTCACCTGATGATAGAAGTTGTCGATTAATTGATTGATTCGGAGCAGTTCATACTCCGAAATTCGGGCCTGCTGCCCGGTGAGGGCGATCTGGCTGAACAGCGCGTTTACCTCCTCAACCGGCACCCCACTTTTCCGGGCCAGCGTCTGCTTAAAGTCCTCATCCGGTACGGTGGTGGCCAGTTGGAACCGTTCGCGGACGAACAACAGGAAGTGCCCAATCTTCTTCTGGGCTAAATTGGCGTGGTCGCCCCGCTGAAAGTACAACCGGCCAATCGTCTGCACAAATTCCAGCGATGTATTTTTCAACGGCTCAACCACGGGAATAATCCGCTGCGTCCGTTTGCCTGCGAAAAGCACGTAAAGAACCAGACTGGCGAGAATCAGGTAGTAAGCCCAGGTCAGCGCCGGTTGGGTCAACACGTAGCGCAGGGGCGTCTGGTCCTCCTCGTCGAAACGGCCCTGTTTCTGGTATTCATCCCAGAGCGTGGGCAGGGGCGGTAGGTAAGAGAGCGTCTTAAAGGCATAGTCCGCCGTTTTAGGGTCCAGTACGTAATAATTGGTAAAAGCCAGGGGCAGATTATGGATGTAGAAAGTGCCTTTGCCGTGCTGGATTTTGAGAAAGACCGGTTCCTGGCGACTGTTCCGGCCCAGAACAGTGATATTTTTCGCGGTCTTAACGGTCAGAAAATTACGGCCGTCGTCGTACGGGAAACGGTAGTTGGCTGGTGCTTTTAAGGCCGGATTGGAAAAATTAACGCCTACCGTTGTGTCCCGAAGAAATGGCGCTTTAAGGCTGGCTTTAAAACCTAGTTTTCGACTCAGGTCGGCCGGAAATTCATAAGCCGAGAGAAAAACGTTGTTTCCCCGCTGTACATACGCTAGTAACGCTTTCTGTTCGGACGGATAGAGCCTGAGCGTCTGACAAACAAAGACGTAGTTGCTCCGGCGCGGCAAGGTCGTTTCCGTCAGCTGATTATCAACCGGCATACGCACACTGGTTACCGGCTGGTGGTTCATGACCTCGGGCAGCAATTCATACAGGGCCTGCGTACCGAATGGCCTGGTGTGCTTGTTGCTGTACGTCGGCGTCCAGTCGATGGGCTTCGGGCGGTAATACTCGATCAGCCCGTAAACAACCACCGTTAGCAGCAGGAAAAGAAGGTATTTATTGGGTTTCAAGGCCGATTGAATTTTTGGAAAGCCTCACGCAGGGGCTCAAACCGTTCCGCGCTCAGGGGAAACTCGCCGTACCAGACATACTCAAATTGCCGGGTCAGGGTTTCAAAATCGCGCCGGACGGCTGGGTTGCTGAGTTCGTAGACGTAGCTTCGATTCGTTTTGTTGGGCTGCCAGTCGATCAGCTCTCGGTCGGTCAGGTGCTTGAGCGTCTGCAGGTACAGGAGCCGCACGGCCAGCCGATAGTTTTGCTGCTGGAGCGCGGTGTCCAGTTGGTCGTTGAAATTGATTTCGTGGATATTTTCCGACTGCGTTTGGTAAGGCACCGCCGTGTAAGCGCCCCGGCTGTTGCCGGCAAACCCCAGCATGTCGGCTTTGATCAGTAGCCAGATGACCAGACCCGCCATTGCCGCCAGAAAGACATACTGCCACAGGTAACGGTAGGTATTACTGGCAAAAAAGGGCTCCAGCTTTTGCCAGAACCAGGCCCAGAAGGCCGCCCACGGACTGTCGGCGGGCTTGAGCTCCCGGCGGTACTGGTAATCCCGGTCGTTGCGGTAGTCGTTGAGTCGGGGGGCGGGGGGCTGGCGAAGCCGCACGGGGCTCCGGTCGTCCGGGGCGGTCACCGCAACGGTGTCGCGGGGTGGCTTTACCGTTGGCTGGGCTAACCCCGACAGCGTCAGCAGGCTGATCAGCAAACTACTAATAATCGTCCTCACGCTGCGCTTCGGTTGGTGGAGTACCCAGGTTTTCAATGGCCGTCAACAGGCCCCGGCCTTCCCGCCGTTCAATCAGGTTAAAATACTGGAACCCAATGGCCAGACTAAGCAGGGACGAAAGAAGCGCCCGACCCACCGTACCGATGATGGTGGTCAACACGGTGACAACGCCGGGTACGTCCGGTATAACTTTCAGGATCCGCAGCAGACTAACTGCGCCGAGGGGAATTGTGAACAACAGACTCATTGCCGAGACAATCAACGCCATAATGAAAAGCAAGCTGAACGTCGACCACCACTTGCCCTGAATCAATTCAAAACAGCGACTGAACAACTGATCCGTCGAGTAGCCTTCAAAAACGGTGATGACCAGGGATAGCGAAAAGACAACACCCAGGTAAATGGCCGGAATGACCAGAAAAAAGACGCTGATAAACAAAATGGTGGCCACAAAGGCACTCACCATCAGCGCCCGCCCCAGCCCGGAGCGAATCTCGGCCCAGACGGCACTGACCGAAATGGCTTCATCCGGCGTTTGTTCGTACAGGCGCAGGTGGCCGTAAACGGTCAGACTAACGGCCAGATTGGTCAACAGGCTGAACACGAACGAAAGCAGGTACGAAAAGGAAAAGACACCGCGGTAGGGCAGCAGGGCTGGCTGATCGATGGCGTTTAGAATCGCCTGCTGGGACAGACCCGTGGCGATGCCCGTCGCCAGGGCGATAGGACCGGCGATGTACAGTAAAGCGGTTCCTAAACTCCGAAAGTTCTGAGTGGCGTACAGAAAGGTCGCGTTGATTTTCTCGCCGAAATCCCGTTGCTGATAAAGCTGCATTTTTATCACTGTAAATGGTCGTCAAAGTCTCTTTTTACGGCAACCGGGGAGCCAATGGATTCGATCGCCCGCCACAAACTGATGCCTTCCTTTTCGTCGAGAAGCGAGAAATAATTCAGCACCACCGCCACATAAAACGGGGCCTGTAACAAGGATTGTAACAAAAGTTGAACGGCTTCAATCAAGGTTAAGAGAATGGGATTTCTAATGCGAACCACGCTGATCAACATTGAGATGGGCAGGGTAATGCCAGTCGTGAGACTGACCTGAATCAGCCCCATAACCAACAGAAAACCAAACGTAGCCCACCAATGATGACGGATCAGGGCGAAACAACGCTGAATCACCTGCTGAATCGTCCCCGTTTCTCGCATGGCAACGAACATGACCATCAGGAGCGTAACGCCGAAATAAATCCCCGGCAGTAACAGGAGCAGGCAACCCACCACGCATAAAGCCCAGGAAACAAGAGCCACCGCCAGGACGCGAAAGAAGTCCGCTTCGATCCGAATCCATAGGCGGCTAACCATGATCGGCTCGGCCGGATCTTCTTCGTAGCTCAGCAGGTGCGCGCTGATCACCATAACCACCAGGACATTGTTGAGCATCGACAAAAAAAGCACAACCCAGAAGGATACCGAGGAAGAGCCGATACTCAGGAGGGCCAGTCTGCTGAACGAGGTGTAATGAACGATGCCCGTCTGAAAAACCCGGGTTGCCAGACTGATCGCCAGCGCCAGCGGCCCCCCAATGGTCAGGAGTGCCAGACCCAGCGACTGATAATGCTGGACGATGTACCGGAACGTCGCGTTAATCTTCTCGCCGAAATCCCGTTGCTGATAAAGTTGGATCATGCGTTGGCTGACGGTTTAACCGGATGGGGTAAAGGACAAAATACCAGATAATGAAAGCGGCTGAAGTCAGAATAATCAGCGAACTGACCAGCGGATGCAAGGGCAGCCGCGTGACGAAACTTTCCAGAAAACCCGCCATGATAAATACGGGTACCAGCCCAACGGCGATCTTGGCCCCCTGCCGCGCCCCCCGGCGAAACGATTCCAGCCGGGAGTACGTCCCCGGAAAAAGCAGGCTGTTCCCCAGCGTGAGCCCCGCGCAACCGGCGATGACAATGGCCGAGATTTCCAGCGTGCCGTGAATCCAGATGGTCAAAACCGATTTTAACAAGAAGCCGTGTGCGAAGAAAAAATACTGAAACGCCCCCAGCATAACCCCGTTCTGAAACAGAATAACCAGTGTCCCGAACGAAGCCAGCAGACCCATCGCGAACGCCAGGAAAGCCACCCGGATGTTGTTGATGGTAATGCCCAGAAACATGCCGGCCTGGCCCTGACTTTTGTAAACGGCCAGCGGGTCGCCCTTGCGAATATTTTCCAGCGTCATGTTGACGTACTGATCGCCCATAATCAACCGCACGAACGTATCATCGTGGGCCGCCGATAGCCAGCCCACGCCAAAAGCTACCAGGAACAGGAGAAAGGCAACCAGCAGCAGGCGGTGTGAGTGCCGGAAAAGAAGCGGCAGTTCCCTTTTCCAGAAAGTAACGAACCGGCTCCGGTCTTCTCGCTTGTTCTGCATCAGCTGGCGGTGCATCCTGGCGGTCAGTCCGTTAAGATAACGCGTGATCGGCGCATTGGGGTAGAAGGTCCGGGCGTACGACAGGTCGTCGGTCAGTTCGATGAACTGCTCGGTCAGTTCGTCGGGGTCGGCCGTGGCCGTCTCCTCGATCGATTTCCATTTATCGGTATTCCGTTTAATGAAAAGGGCTTCGCGCATAGAACCGTCGGTGTGGATGAGCGGCTGTTGGTATATTTGCGTAATTTAGCAATTCGGCCCGCTAAACAGCACAAATGGGTCGCTTAATTCGCACACCCGTTGGCTATTGTCATCCATACTTCCCAGAACGTCGCGCTGGAATACGAACCGGCCAGTCTCGGCGACCGCATTTTGGCGACCCTGATCGACTACCTGATTTTTCTGGCGTGGGCCATCGCGATTGGTTTCCTGATCCGGCAGGTTCCGACCCTGACCCAGGGAAATAATACGTTTGTGCTGCTGGGGCTGTTTGCCCTGCCGCTGATGCTGTACGACCTGTTGTGTGAGGTGTTTCTGAACGGACAGAGTCTGGGTAAGATTGCGGTGAAAATCCGCGTTGTCAGCCTGGACGGATCGCAGCCCCGGCTGGGCGCTTATATGCTGCGCTGGCTTCTGCGGCTTATCGAATCGCCTTTTTTTCTGGGCGGTATCGTTGGGCTAATTGCCATTGCCGTCAGTAACAAAGGCCAGCGGGTCGGAGACATTGCCGCCGGGACGACGGTCGTTAAACTAACCCGGCCCGTCACGCTCGATCAGGTAACGCACCGGACGCTGCCGGAAGACTACGCCGTGACGTTTCCGCAGGTGGGCCAGTTATCCGACCGGGATATACACGTTATCCGGGAAGCGCTGCGTCGAAACAACCCCGAGCTGGTGACGCTGGCGGCCGATAAAGTAAAAGAAGTGATCGGTGTTCAGTCGGAGGTGCCCGACGAGGTTTTTCTCCGGACGCTGATTCAGGATTATCAGTTTTTAGCAACCCAATAGTCCCGGACGCTGCCGTCCGGTATCGCTTATGCAAGACCAGATCAAATCACTCGCCAGCCAGTTTGCCGCGGATATCATCGCCAACCGGCGCCATCTGCACGCCAATCCGGAACTGTCGTTTAACGAACATAACACGGCTCGCTTTGTGGCCGAACAATTGAAAGGCATTGGCCTTACGCCCCAGGAAGGCATTGCCGATACGGGACTGGTTGCCATTGTCGAAGGCCGCAACCCCGAAAGCCGCGTGGTGGGTCTGCGGGCCGACATGGACGCGCTGCCCATTCACGAAGCCAACGATGTGCCCTACAAATCAACGGTCGAAGGAGTGATGCACGCGTGCGGCCATGATGTGCACACGTCTTCGCTGCTCGGAACGGCCCGGATTCTGTACCAGCTGCGTGACCAGTTTGAAGGTACGGTGAAAATGGTGTTTCAGCCGGCGGAGGAAAAAGCGCCGGGCGGGGCCTCCCTGATGATTAAAGAAGGTGTGCTGGAAAATCCGGCTCCCGCCAGTATGATTGGTCAGCACGTGGCGCCCAACATTCCGGTCGGTAAGATCGGCTTCCGGGAAGGCATGTACATGGCCAGCACCGACGAGCTGTATCTGACGGTGAAGGGCAAGGGCGGTCACGGGGCCATGCCCGATCAGCTGATTGACCCGGTATTGATTGCGTCGCACATCATCGTGGCGCTGCAGCAGATTATCAGCCGCAACCGTAAACCGGCTAATCCGTCAGTGCTGTCGTTCGGACGATTCATTGCCGATGGCGTGACCAACGTGATTCCCAACGAAGTAACGATTCAGGGTACTTACCGCTGCATGGATGAGGAATGGCGCGAAGATGGTCTGCGCCGGATGAAAAAAATGGCCGAAGGCATGGCCGAGGCAATGGGCGGCAGCTGTGATTTTGAGGTGGTGCGTGGCTATCCTTTCCTGAAAAATCATCCCGAACTGACCCGCCGGACGCGACTGGCGGCTACCGAGTACATGGGACCTGAAAACGTCATCAACCTGGATTTGTGGATGGCGGGCGAGGACTTTGCCTTTTATTCGCAGGTGGTTGATTCGTGTTTCTATCGACTCGGCACGCGCAACGAAGAACGGGGCATTGTTTCGGGGGTACATACGCCCACGTTTGATGTCGATGAATCCGCGCTGGAGATTGGCGCTGGTCTGATGAGCTGGCTGGCCCTGAAGGAACTGAGCGTACAGAAATAAGCAGATTAGGAGCCTTGGTGGTCGCCTAACGCCCGGCCGTGCGACCACCAAGGCTCTTACCAGTAGAACCTAAGCGTCACGCCATGAAAAGATACGGTTTGGTTATAGGACTATGGGCGAGCCTATCGGCCTGTTCTACGTCAACGGTTTATATCGTTCGGCATGCTGAAAAAAAGAACAGCACCGATACCAGCAGTCTGACGCCGGCGGGATTGCAACGCGCCCAGGCGCTGGCAGACGCGCTGGCTGGCGAATCGATCAGCCAGATCCTGACGACGCCCTACCGCCGAACCCAGCAAACCGCCCAGCCCTTGGCGCAGCGCCTGAACGTGCCCATCACGACGTATCCGGCTAAACCCGTCAGTGCCGTCGTGGAGCAGTTAAAGACGCTGAATGGTCGAAATGTGCTCGTGGTTGGACACAGCAACACCATTCTGGACATTGCCCGCGGACTGGGTACCCGGCCAGCCCGACAGACAATCGAAGATGGTGATTTTGATAATCTGCTGGAGGTGACCATCCGGCGCCGACCGTTCGGTAAAAGGGTCCGGCTGCACGAAGGGACATTCGGCGCGCCGACCGCGCCATGACGGAAGTTTTCCCTACCTTTCCGGCTTAACACCCTGATTGAAACGCCATGAGAATCGCCTTTAATGCATTAATGGGCTTTTTGTTCCTGACCACCTGCGCGCTGGCTCAACAGGAAACCGGCCCTGCCAACCCACTCGACTACCCAGGACGCCAGATCATCGTGCGGTCAGGCGGGGGATTCACCGGGGGCGTAAAGTCATACCACCTGACGGACGATGGCTATCTTTATTTTCGCCAGGGCGTCGACTCTACCTACAAGCCACTCGGGAAGCGAAAGCTGAGTACGGTTCAGAAGACTTTTGCCACGCTGGAAACTACCTGTAAAATCCAGCAAACCGAATTTAAGCATCCGGGAAATCTCTATTATTCCGTGGCCTGGAAGCAGGGAAAAACCGAACACGAGGTTGTCTGGGGCGATCCGCAGCATCCGGCGCCGGCGTCCTACCGGCAGTTCTACAGAACGTTTATGGACTTGGTTAAAACGGGTAAAAAATAGTATTCACTGAGTAGAAGGGCAATTTTTGTCCGCTTTACGCAGTTACCCATTAATAAACCTTACTGTACGTGTATCAATGAGTAACCAAACTGTCCGCTTTCTTCTGGCTTTGTGCTGGATCGGGCTAGCAGGAGTACCTATTGCCCGGGCCCAATCCACTGACGACGATCCCCCCACCGAACAACCTACGCCAACCGGCGGGTCAAATTTTCCCAACCGCTTTTCGGGGCGGCAAATTGTAGCCACAATCGGTAGCGGTGTCGATCGACCCGAGTATCGTCTGCTGGACAGTGGGCTGCTGTTTTACCGGGAAGGCACCGAGGGGCCGTTCAAACAACTGGGTCAGCAGCCGAAAGAAAAAACCAAGCAGATTTTTGCCACCCTGGAGCAGGACTGCAAGATTAAAACGACTAAACTTGAGACAATCGGGCAGCCGGACCGGACGTTAACCTGGAAAAAGGTCAAGACCGATTATACGGTATCCTGGGAGGATGGCAGCAGCAAACTGCCCGCCAATTACCAGCAATTTTTCGAAGGATTTCTGCAGCTTTTTCCCAAGAGCTACCAGAAATGATAAACGCCCCGACGTTCGTAGCGCCGGGGCGTTTTGTTACTTCTTGGTGGTAATCAGAATTACCCCATTTTTACCTTTCTCGCCGTAAGCGGCCGCGTGCTTGCTGTCCAGGACGTTCATGGATTCAATTTTATTTGGATCCATGTTTTTAAGCGACGCTTTGGTTACTTCTTTGCCATCAACCAGGTAAAGCTGCTGCTTTTCTTCCAACTGAAAATTGATGGGTAGATTGTACTGCACATTTACCG
>Ga0325400_1002771_pt1 | contig 15555 bp, 16 predicted proteins | sample PopdelMetagenome_2_FD_205662 | JGI IMG/M metagenome (GOLD analysis project Ga0325400, IMG submission 205662) | Populus deltoides microbial communities from Bellville, Georgia, United States - Xylem-PdKOR-R1 | ecosystem: Host-associated > Plants > Phyllosphere > Stem > Wood/Secondary xylem... | reverse complement strand
ACCCGCGAGCTGCTCGACCAGGGCCTGGTCCACGACCACGGCTCGATCGTCGGCGTGGCCAGCATCGCCGGGATCGCCGGCAACGTGGGCCAGACCAACTACGCCGCCTCGAAGGCCGGCGTCATCGGCTTCGTGGACTCCCTGGCCGACGAGCTGGAGGACGGCATCACGGTCAACGCCGTCGCACCGGGCTTCATCATCACCCAGATGACCGCCGCCGTGCCGTTCGCGACCCGCGAGGTCGGCCAGCGCCTCAACGCGATGTCGCAGGGCGGCCTGCCGGTCGACGTCGCCGAGACCATCGCCTGGTACGCCAGCCCGGGCTCGAGCCTGGTCAACGGCAACGTCGTCCGGGTCTGCGGCCAGATGATGCTGGGGGCCTGAGGTGGCCGCCGCTCCCGCGCCGACCGTCGTCGAGCCGGCCACCGGGCCGGCCGTGCTGCTCAGGGCGGCGCTGCCGTCGCTGCCGGTGGTCTCGTCGCTGCCTGGCATCCGCAAGCGCCCCGCTACCGGCTTCGAGGGCGTCGCGCTGCAGCGCCCCCCGGTGGTCGTGGAGCGCGGGCCGGTCGAGGCCTACGCGAAGGTGTGCGGCTTCCCGCTCAAGGACACCGTCCCGCTGCCCTACCCGCACCTGCTCGGCTTCGGCCTGCAGATGGCGATCATGAGCTCCCCGGCCTTCCCGGCCCCGGCGATCGGCACGGTCCACGTGGAGAACTCGATCACCTCCCACCGGCCGGTGCGGGTGGGCGAGACCCTGTCGGTCGACGTGTCCGTCGGGCCCGCGGTGCCGCACCCCAAGGGCACGGTCTACGAGTTCCTCACCCGGGCCCGGGTCGACTCCCCCGACGGCGAGCTGGTCTGGGAGGAGACCTCGGCCTACCTGCGACGGGGTCGCGACGACGCGGACGCGTCGTACGGCACCGTCTTCCCCGACGCCCCCGCCCGGGGCCTGACGTGGAGGCTGCCGGCCGACCTCGGGCGTCGGTACGCCGCGGTGTCGGGCGACGCGAACCCGATCCACCTCTACCCGCTCACCGCGAAGGCCCTCGGGTTCCCCCGCCAGATCGCCCACGGCATGTGGACCATGGCGCGGTGCGTCGCCGCGCTGGAGAACCGGCTGCCGGACGCCGTCCGGGTCGACGCGGCGTTCAAGAAGCCGGTGCTGCTGCCCGGGTCGGTCGCCTTCGGCTCCGACCGGGTCGACCGCGGCTACGCCTTCTCCCTCACCGACCCCCGCTCCGGCAAGCCCCACCTGGCCGGCCGCACCACCGACCTCTGAGGGACTCCGCCGAGTCGGCGCGAACGTGCGCTGAGCACACGTCGAGTCGGCGTGGACGTGCGCCGGGGACACCCGGTGCCGCGCATCTGCGCCGACTCGGCGTACGCCGCGCGCACATCTGCGCCGACTCGGCGTACGCCGCGCGCACGTCTGCGCCGACTCGACGGGGCCTCAGGTGCGGGGTGGGCGGATCAGGCCCTCCTGGGCGACCGTCGCCACGAGGGTGCCGTCGGGGGTGAACACCCGACCCAGGGCGAGGCCGCGGCCGCCGCTGGCCGAGGGGGACCACTGGTCGTAGAGCCACCACCGGTCGGCCCGGAAGGGACGGTGGAACCAGATGGTGTGGTCCAGCGACGCCATCATCACCTCGGGCGGCTTGGCCCCGCGGTGGGCGGCCAGCGACGCCCCGAGCAGGGTGGCGTCGCTGGCGTAGGTGAACGCGGCCTGGTGGTCGACCGGGTCCTCGCCGAGGTCGCCGGCGATCCGCATCCACAGCCGGGCCTGCGACGGGCGGGCCGGGTCGGGATCCAGCCCGATCGTGGACGTGCCGAGGTGGCGGGCCTCGAGCGCGGCCCACTCCTTGCCCAGCGCGTCGGAGTCCGCGTCGTGGCGCCGGGCCAGGATCTCGAAGAAGTCCACGCCCTCCTCGGGGCGCGGCACCTGCGGCATCACGTCCTGGTGGTCGAAGCCGTCCTCGGGGTGCTGGAAGCTCAGGGTCTGGAAGTAGATGACCCGGCCGTGCTGGCGGGCCACGACCCGCCGGGTGGCGAAGGAGCGGCCGTCACGCAGTCGCTCGACGTCGTAGATGATCGGCACGGTGTAGTCGCCGGGGAGCAGGAAGTAGGAGTGCAGGGAGTGCACCCCGACCCCCTCCGGCACGGTGCGGGACCCCGCGATCAGCGCCTGGGCGGCGACCTGGCCCCCGAAGACCCGCTGCCGGGTCGTGTCGGGCTGGCGGCCCCGGAAGAGGTCGACGTCGAGCTGCTCGAGGTGCAGCAGGTCGAGCAGGGCGCGGGCCGCCGCGTCGCCGCCCTCGGGGTGGTGGGCCGGCTCGGCGCGCTGGGTCGGGGTGCTCACCGCTCGTCCCCGCCGTCGCCCCACGCCGTCGGGTCCTCGCCCTCGTCGTCGAGGCCGGCGAGGAACTGCTCGAACTGGCGGCCGATCTCCTCCCCGCTGGGGATGGGCTCGTCCGCGGCGAGGAGGTTGGACCCCTGCTCCTCGGACCGGGCGAACGCGTCGTACTGGCGCTCCAGCGAGGCGACGACCTCACCGACGTCCTCGTGCTCGGCGAGGTAGCCGTCGATCTCGGCCTCGCGGGCGGTGGCGAGCTCGCGCACGGCGGTCAGGTCGATGGTCAGTCGGGCGGCGAGCTCGACCTGCTCGAGCAGGATGGCCGAGGCCTGGGGATACTCCAGCTGCGCGAGGTAGTGGGGGATGTGCGCGACGAACCCCATCGCCGGGTGCTCCCACTCCCCCAGGCGGATCTCCAGGAGCGACTGGGCACTGCTGGGGACCCGCAGCTCCCCGCGCCATGGGCTGACGGCGGTGAGCAGCTCGATGTCGTTGGCGTGGTGGGTGATCGCGATCGGCCGGGTGTGCGGGACCGCCATCGGCACCGACCCCATGCTCAGCACCAGGGTCACCCCGAACCTCTCGACCACCTCGCGGACCGCGCGGGCGAAGGCCTCCCACCGGTTGTCGGGCTCGGGGCCGTGCAGGAGCAGGTACGCCGTGCCGCCGCTGTCGCGCAGCAGCCGCACGACCAGGCGGGGGGCGTCGTAGGACTCGTAGTGGTCGCGGACGAAGGACACCGCCGGCCGCCGGGCCCGGTAGTCGTGGAACTGGTCGACGTCGAAGGTGGCCACGACCGACCCGCCCTGGGGGCTGCCGTCCGGCTGCGCGACGTCGAGCAGGTGGCGGACCGCGACCGCGGTCGAGGCACCCGCGTCGAGGAACCCCTCCAGCGCGACCACCATCGGCAGCCGCTCGAGGTCGTGCAGGTCGGGCACGTCGTCGACGATGTGCACCAGCCGGGACTCAGCACTCACGCGCCCGAGGATAGGGCGCGGCCGGGACCACCGCGGTCAGCGGCCCGCGCTGCCCGACCGTCCGGCGTCGCCTGCGTCACGGCCGCCCCGATCATCGCCGTCCCCGCCCGCGGTCCGACCGTCTCCCTGACCGTCCCCACGACCGGTGCCCGCATCGCCCCCGGCGCCTCCACCTCGGCCACCTCCGGCTCCCCGGCCGCGGGGCGGGTCGGGCGCGTAGGTCTCGACCAGCAGCTTGGCGCCGCGCCGGGCGAGCTGGTCGGGCGTGGTGCCGGTCAGCCGGCGGGTGACCGCGACGGGGTCGACGCCGGGGCGGGCGAGCTGGTCGAGCAGCGTCCACAGCGCCGCCGGCCCGTACGTCGCGGCCAGGTGCTCGCAGGTCCACCACGCCACGCCGTAGTGCACCGCGGAGTCGGCGTCGTTGAAGGTGTCGTCGGCCGGCATCGTGCGCACCCCGGCGCGGGCTGCGGCCAGCGCCTCGGACGACACCCGGCGCTGCGCGGGGGCCTGACGACGCACGGAGACGTACTCGGCGATCCCCTCGCTGAGCCACACCGGGGCACCGTCGTCGTGGACCCCGACGGCGAGGTGGGTCAGCTCGTGGCGCAGGAGCCGGTCGCGCTCGGCCGCGGGCTGGTCGAGCACGTCGGGCTGCAGGACGACCCGGGTCGACGCGATCGTGGCGTCCGTGGCCGACACGGGAAGCGAGAAGGTCAGCCCGTCCAGGGTCGCCGGGTCACCCCCCGGCACCTCCAGGGTGTCGAGGAACGCGTCGTCGGACAGGGCGTAGAGCACCGTCGACCCGGTCCACCCGTAGGGCACCTGGCCGGCGACGTCGGGCGCCTCCCGGGTGACGTCGGCGACCACGCGGTCGGCGTACGCCGCGGTGCCGGCGTCGAAGACCCCGAGGACGTCGCCGCGCCGCACCACCTGCACGGGCTCGAGGTCCCACGGCTGCTGGGGCACGTCGTTGGCCCGCTCCCAGCGCCGGTCGGTGACCGAGCTGAGCCGCAGCCCGCCGTCGAGCCCGGACGGGGAGAACCGGAACCGGTCGAAGGTGTGCACCGCGGCGTCGTCGAAGCCGCGCAGCCGCAGACCGACGTCGACCACGACCCAGTAGTCCCGGCCCTGCCGCACCAGGCTCGCGGGCTGGACGTCGTAGGTGAGCTCGGCGACCGGCAGCTGGGCCAGGTTGTCGAAGTAGCCCTGCTGGGCGGTCACGAAGCCGGCGTCGGTGGTGTCCAGCGAGGCGTCGTACGCCGCGGCGTCGCCCGCGCGCAGGGCCCGCGCCCGGGCGTCGAGGAGCGCGGTGATGTCGGCCGCGAGGTCGGCCGGCACCTGCGTGCCGGACGCGGGGGGCACCCGCTGGCTGGGCGTCACCGGTGCCGCAGGCGTCGTGGCGGGAGCGGTGGTGGGCTCCTCGGCCGCGCCCGCGCCGCAGGCCACGAGGGCCGGCGCCAGCACGGCGAGCACCAGCAACCCCGGCAGCGCCGGCGCCCTAGGTCGTCGGCTCGGCATCGGCGAGGGCGGAGGAGGCGGGCGCTGCGTCGTGGGTCAGCCCGGAGAGCTCCTCGATGATGCCCCGGGCCAGGGCCTGGGGCGTGAGGCCGACCCGCTCCAGGATCGCGTCGCGCTTGGCGTGGGCGAGGAACTCCTGCGGCACGCCGTGCAGCCGGACCGGGGTGGTCACGCCCGCCTCGTTGAGGGTCTGCAGCAGCACCGATCCGCACCCGCCGACGACGCCGTTGTCCTCGACCGAGACCACGAGACGGTGCCGCACGGCCAGCTCCACGACGGCGGGGTCGACCGGCTTGACCCAGCGGGGGTCGACCACGGTGACCCCGATCCCCTGCGCGACCAGCCGCTCGGCGACGTCGACCCCGACCGCGGCCATCGACCCGACGGCCACGACCAGCACGTCGCGGGCCCCCGAGCGCACCAGCACGTCGGCGCCGCCGACCCGCTCGACCGCGGGGATGTCCTCGGGAGGTGCACCCTTGGGGAAGCGGACCACCGTCGGGGCGTCGTCGACGTCGAGGGCCTCGTCGACCAGCTCCCGCATCCGGGTCACGTCGCGGGGTGCCGCCAGCCGCAGCCCGGGGACGACCTGCAGGATCGACATGTCCCACATGCCGTTGTGGCTGGCGCCGTCGTCGCCGGTGACCCCCGCCCGGTCGAGCACGAAGGTGACCCCGCAGCGGTGCAGGGCCACGTCCATCAGCACCTGGTCGAAGGCCCGGTTGAGGAAGGTCGCGTAGACGGCGAAGACCGGGTGCAGCCCGCCCAGGGCGAGCCCGGCGGCCGACGTCGCGGCGTGCTGCTCGGCGATGCCCACGTCGAGGGTGCGGTCGGGGTGGGCGGCCTGGAACTTGTGCAGCCCGACGGGGTGCATCATCGCCGCGGTCATCGCCACCACGTCCGGGCGCCGGGCGCCCACCTCGACCATGTGGTCGGCGAAGTGGTCGGTCCAGATTCGGCCCTTGGTGCGCTCGATGCCGGTCTCGATGTCGAACGGCGACGGCGAGTGGAACTGGTCGGCCTCGTGGCGCTCCGCCGCGTCGTACCCGAAGCCCTTGCGGGTCAGGGCGTGCACGATCACCGGTCCGCCGAAGCGCTTGGCCTGGGTCAGCGCCTGCTCCATGGCCGCCCGGTCGTGGCCGTCGATGGGACCGACGTACTTCAGGCCGAGGTCCTCGAAGAGGCCCTGGGGCGCCATGGCGTCCTTGAGGCCGCGCTTGACCGCGTGGAGGGCGTCGTACGCCGCGTGGCCCACGCCGGGGACCGCGTTGAGGCGCCGCTTGACCAGGTCGAGGACCTGCTCGTAGCGGGGGTTGGTGCGCAGGGTGGTCAGCGCGGTGGCCAGTCCGCCCACGGTGGGGGTGTAGGAGCGGCCGTTGTCGTTGACCACGATCACCAGCCGGCTGTCGCGGGCGACCGCGATGTTGTTGAGCGCTTCCCAGGCCATCCCGCCGGTGAGCGCCCCGTCGCCGATGACGGCGACCACGTGCCGGTCCTCGCCGCGGATCGCGTAGGCCTTGGCCAGGCCGTCGGCGTAGGACAGGGCGGTCGAGGCGTGGGAGTTCTCCACGATGTCGTGGGGCGACTCGGCCTGGCTGGGGTAGCCCGACAGTCCGCCCTCGGTGCGCAGGCCGGTGAAGTCGGCGGCGCGACCGGTGAGCATCTTGTGCACGTAGGACTGGTGCCCGGTGTCGAGGACGACCCGGTCGCGGGGGGAGTCGAAGACCCGGTGCAGGGCGATCGTCAGCTCGACGACGCCGAGGTTGGGGCCCAGGTGACCCCCGGTGCGGGCACAGGTGGCCACGAGCAGGTCGCGGATCTCCGAGGCCAGCGTGTCGAGCTGGTCGGCGTCGAGGTCGCGCAGGTCACGGGGCTCGTGGAGGGTCGAGAGGACCGAGCCGACCGTCGCAGACATGGGGGCCACTGTACGGGCCGGACCGGTCTCGCCGTGGCAGCCTCGGTGCGACCTCAGGTGAGGTCGACCACCGCGACCGCGGCCTCGTGGAGGCTGCCCAGCCACACCCGGCCCTCGTGCTCGCGCACCCCGGTGACCATGTGGAAGCCGGGTCCGCCGGGCCTCGGCCGCAGGTCCAGGTCGTGCACCAGCCTGCCGTCGGGGTCGTAGGCCTGCACCCGGACGCTGCGCCGCGGCTTGGGCTGGAGCGCCTCGGGGATCCGGGTCGCGGCGCGCCGCACGGCGTGGGGACTGCGCTGGAGCCGCCCGACCACCGGGTCGGCCGGGCTCGGCAGGGCCACCCACACCAGCCCGTCGGCACCGGTCGAGAGGTTGTCGGGATAGCCGGGGAGGTCGGCGACCAGCAGGTCCCGCTCGCCCTCCCGGGGACCGCTCAGCCAGCGCCGTACGACGGTGCCCGCGGCGGTCTCGGCCACGGCCACGAACCGCCCCCGCTCCCCCGCGTCGACCAGGGCCACCCCGTTGGCGAACCGCAGGCCGTCGAGCAGGGTCGTGACCCCACCGTCGGGGTCGAGGCGGAGCAGCCGCCCGGTGGCGGTGTCCTGCACCATCTCCTCCTTCCAGGCCTCGATCCCGAAGCGGGTCGAGGAGTCGGTGAAGAAGACCGTGCCGTCGGCGTCAACTGCGGCGTTGTTGCAGAAGGTCAGCGGCTGGCCGTCGACCTCGGCCAGCACGGCCTCGACCCCGCCGGTGCGGGTGTCGACCCGCAGCAGGCCGCGGCGGGCGTCGCAGACGAGCAGTCGGTCGTCGACGTCGAGCTCGAGGCCCAGGGGCCGACCACCGGTGGTGGCCACCCTCTCGAAGCGGGCCCCGTCCGGGCTCATCCGCCAGATCGCACCGTCCTCGGTGCCGGTGAGCACCATGCCGGCGTCGGCGCCCGCGCGGCCGACGACCACGTCCTCGGTGCCGTAGCCGGGGACGGGGTGCACGGTGAGGGTCGCCATGAGGTCAACCTGTCACAGGTCGCGTCACGAGCGCGGTCACAGCCGGGCGGGGAAGCGACGGCCGCGCAGCGCGTCCTCGACCAGGCCGACAGCCCGTCGTACGCCGCCCAGCCGGGCGTCCTCGGTCAGCAGCGTCTCGACCGCGGCCTCGACGGCGGCGGGGTCGACGACCCCCTTGAGCGCACCTCGGGCCTCGCTCAGGCCCCGTCGGGTGGCCGCCTGGCCGGCCTCGACGTGGAGCACCGCCAGCCGGGCCAGCACCAGCGGGTGCCGGCCCAGCGCGGGCAGGCCGCGGTAGTCGGGCGGGCACAGGTCGAGCAGCCAGGTGCGGGCGGTGCGCTGCCAGTCGGGGGCGTCGGGCGGACGGACCTCGTCGGGCCAGCCGGGCGGGGCGACCAGCGTGCTCATGGACTGATCATGGTCGAACACGTGTTCGATGGCAAGGGAGGTCGCCTCAGCGGAGGCCGACGCAGTCCAGCGACCACAACGGGTCGCAGTAGACGAGCCGACCACGGGACCCGTCGTCGGCGTCGAGCAGGACGACCTGGAAGGCCTCGGCCGGGATCCGGTCCGACGGCCGCTCGAACCCGTGGTCGCCGCCCGGCGTGAACCCCCGGGCGGCGTACCAGTCCGGCGAGCCCTCCAGGAAGACCGCGGGTGCCCCGATCCGGGTGGCCTCGGCGATCGCCGCCTCCACGAGCGTGGTGCCCACCCCGCGTCGCTGGGCGTCCGGCACCACCGACAGCGGGCTGAGCACGACGACCTCGACCAGGCGCTCGGGTGCGTCGACCCAGGACCGGTTCAGCTGCACGTGACCCACGAGCCTGCCCTCGACCTCGGCGACCAGGCTCGCCCGCACGTGGCCCGCACGCCGCAGGGCGCCGGTGAGCCGTCCGACGAGCTCGCCCTCGGCGGGGTCCTCGGCACCGAAGGCGGCACGGACGACGCGGTCGACGTCCTCGTGCTCCCCGGGCAGGGCCTCGCGCACGGTGGGGCCGGGCGAGTCGTGCACCGGTTCAGCCCGGCAGCAGGCTGAAGCGGACCTCGCGCACGGCGTTGTCCACGTTGAGGTCGACCAGGCACACGCTCTGCCAGGTGCCGAGCGCCAGTGAGCCGCCCAGCACCGGCACGGTGGCGTACGGCGGCACCAGCGCCGGCATGACGTGGGAGCGGCCGTGACCGCGGGTGCCGTGCCGGTGGCGCCACCGGTCATCGGCGGGCAGCAGGTCTCCGAGGGCGGCGAGCAGGTCGTCGTCGCTGCCGGCCCCGGTCTCGATGACCGCGAGCCCGGCGGTCGCGTGCGGCACGAACAGGTGCAGCAGGCCGTCCCCGCTCGGGGCGTGCTCTGCGGCGAAGTCGGCGCAGTCCCGGGTCAGGTCCAGGACTCGCTCCTCGCCGCCGGTGCGGTAGCTGCGGGTCTCGCTGTGCATCAGGACTCCTCCAGCAGGTGCTCCACGCGGTCGACCTTGGCGTCGAGCTGGCCGGTCTCGAACCCCCGGCGCAGGTCGGCCTTGAGCACGAGCGAGACCCGGGGCGAGACCGCCGCGACGACCTCGACCGCCTCCTTGACCACGGCCATCACCTCGTCCCACTCGCCCTCGACGTTGGTGAACATGGCGTTGGTCTCGCACGGCAGTCCGGAGGCGCGGACCACCCGGACAGCCGCCGCGACGGCCTCGGAGACGCCGCCGGTGTCGTCGGCGGTGGACGGGCTGATGCTGAACGCGACGAGCATGGTCCGACCCTAGCCAGACCCTGCTGCGCGCCGGTTCCACCCGATCGGCCCACCGGTGCCACCATCGTCGCGTGCTGCTCTCCCTGGTCGCCGCCGTCGGCGTGCTCGCGGTCTTCACCGTCGCGCCCGGGCCCGACATGGCGGTGGTCACCCGCACCGCCCTGGTCTCGGGCCGGACGGCCGGCTTGCGGGTCGGGGCGGGCATCGTCGCCGGGCTGCTGTTGTGGGGCGGGCTGACGGTGCTCGGCCTGTCCGCGGTCCTCGCAGCCTCGCCCACGGCGTACGCCGTGCTGCGCGTCACCGGCGTCTGCTACCTCGTGCTGCTCGCCGTGCGGGCGCTGCGTGCCGCCGGCCGTGCCGGCAACGCGGTCGCGGACCCCGGTCTCGCCGCGACCGACCGCGGCCGTCCGTTCCTGACCGGGCTGGCCACCAACGTCTCGAACCCCAAGATCGCGATCTTCTACGCGGCCCTGCTGCCGACGCTGGCCCCGGCCGGGTCCGGCACCTGGGGCCTGGCCCTGCTGGCCCTGCTCCACGTCGCGCTGACGATGGCGTGGTACGCCGGCTACACCGTCCTGCTCGACCGGGCCCGGGCGGTGTTCCAGCGTCCCCGGGTGCAGCGAGCCCTGGACCGCTTCACCGGGCTGACCCTGCTGGCGTTCGCGGCCCGCCTGGCCACCGCACCGCACTGAGACCTGGCCCGCGCGGGGTCGGGCCCGGGGTCCTCAGAAGACCTCGTAGCGCCCGTCGCCCACGAAGAACCCGGTGCGGGCGTCGTCGTCCACGCAGACCATCCCGTCCGAGCGCGACAGGCACCGCACCGGCAGGTCCTTGATCGAGGTCGTCTCGCCGACCGCGAGGTCGCGGGCGCGGCCCTCCCGGATGGTGTCGCTGTTGCAGACCGGCTCGACCCGCCCGTCCACCACCTCGACCCGGCCGACGGAGTCGCTGGGGCCGTCCGCTCCGCAGACCTCCGGCGACGGGACGCCCTGGCCCTGCGCCAGCTCGCAGCTGGTGGGAAGGAAGTCGCTGACCAGGATGCAGAACACCCCTCCGCCCGGGGTCTGGAACCGGTTCACCCGCCGGGCCGGACCCGGGGCAGCGTCGAGCAGCCCGACCGCCGCGTCGTACGACGTCGGCACGCCATCCGCGCCCGGGTCACCGGGGTCACCGGGGTCACCGGGGTCACCGGGGTCACCGGGGTCGTCGCTCGGCGACTGCGACGGGGTCGACGGGGTGCCGGACGAGGAGGACGGGGAGGACGGGGCGTCGGACGGGGCGTCCGAGGAGCTCTCGGCGCCGCCACAGGCGGTCAGGGCCACCGCGAGCAGCAGGACGAGGACGAGGCGGGACAGCGGGGCACCGAGACGGGTCACGGCGTCATGGTGACCGTCGCGTCCGGGCCGTCGGCGCAAGCGCCTCGGCGTGGCGGGGTGCCGTCCTGGGCCCCGACACCACCGGGGTGCCACCCGGGGAGCGACAGCCGGAGGCGGGCGAGGGCGTCGCGGTGCTGGGACTTCACGGTCCCGACGGAGATGCCCAGGGCCGCGGCCCCGTCCCGCTCGGTGAGGTCCTCGAGGTAGCGCAGCACCACCACCGCGCCCTGGCGGGGCGCCAGGGTCGCCAGCGCGCGCCGCAGGTCCTCCCGGGCGGCAGCGGCCCCGTCGAGGCCCGTTCCCACGGAGGCCGGCGCCGGGTCCGGCGCCTGGGCCGTGGGCACCTCCCGCCACCGACGGCGCCGCCAGCGGGTGACCGCCTCGTGGGCGAGGACCTTCCGCACGTAGGGCTCGGGACGGTCCGCGATCCGTCGCCACCGGGGCACCACCTTGACCAGCGCGGTCTGCACCAGGTCCTCGGCATCGCTGTGGTCACCGGTCAGCAGGTACGCCGTCCGCAGCAGCGCGGCGCGACGTGCGACCACGAACTGCTCGAACCCCTCCAGGCCCCGGGCGTCGGGTTCAGGCACGGTCGGCCCGTCGTCCGCGACGCGCCAGCACCAGCACCGGGACCGCGAGGGCGAGCAGCAGGCAGCCACCGGCTCCGGCCAGCAGGGCGACCCACCACCACGGGTCGCCGGGCGGGTCGGCGGCCGCGACGACCTCCGCCCGCAGTGCGTCGGCGGCCAGGTCGACCCCCGGCTCGAAGGGCGGCAGATCGGCAGCGACCAGGGTCCGGGGCCGGCCCGTCCGCACGTCGACCGAGGCGAAGGAGCCGGACGATCGCTGCACGACCAGGTGACGGCTGTCGCGCCATCCGACGACGGCGATCGCCTCCACCCCCGGCAGGTCGCGCGAGACCCCGTCGGGTGCGCGGACCCGCACCGGGGCCGCCTCGTTGTGGACCCCCTCGTCCAGTACCCGCCAGGCCAACGTCCCGCCGTCGTCGGAGACCCGCACCGGCCCGCGGGCGGGCCGGTCCAGACGCACCCGTCGCAGGAGGGAACCGGTGTCCGCGTCGAGCACCCAGACGGTCCGCCCGGCCGTCACGGACAGCGCCTCGCCGGCAGGTCCGCCGGCACCGAGCCCGCCCCCGCGGAACATCTCCGACGAGTCCACCTCGGGGTCGTCGACCACGTCCCCGGTCTCCGGATCCCACCCGATCGTGCGGACCTCGGAGATCGTGCTGCTCCTGGCCGCGACGCCCGGTTCGGGGTAGACCCGGCTGTCCCAGGCCCCGTAGGCGACCCAGAGCCGGTCCGCGGTCCAGGTCATCGCCTCCACCTCGATGCCGTGCTCGGAGTCCACGGCCAAGCGGGTCACGTCGCCGTCGACCAGGTCGTAGACGGCGAGCCCCACCACCAGGTCTCCCGTGAGGTCCCCCGGCCCGTCGGGTGCCTGGCCGGTGAGGAGGTAGGCCACGGACCGCCCGTCGGGCGAGAGGGCCGACCCGCCGGTGAAGAAGCTGGCGCCGCGCGCACGGTCGGGGAGGTCGAGGAAGCGGTAGTCACCCTGCGCCGAGACGCTCGCGAGCTCGTCGGTCCGGGCCCAGGGCCAGGTCCCCCGGGGGGCGCCGACCACCGCCGCCGCCGGTCCGGGCGGGCCCGCGTCGTCGGTCCCCGGGGTGCGGGGGCCGGGTGCGCCGAGGTGGTCCGGGAGGCCGGTCACCCCGCCGCCCGGCGGCGCACCCGGGTCGGGAGCGCCTCCCCCGACGCTCAGGCCGAGCCCGGAGGCGAGCAGGGCCACCACGGCCAGCGCTGCCGCCGCCGCCCCGGCACCTCGCCAGCGCTCGCGGTGCGCGCGGGCACGACCCCGCCGCCACAGCTCCTGGGCGACCAGTCGTCCCTGGTCGGGGCGCTCGGCGCAGGCAGGCGGATCGTGGTGCGCGGCTAGGTGTGATGCCCAGGCACGTTGTGCGATCGGGTACGGCGCGTCCGTGAATGGGTGAAGGCCTCCCGCGGTGGAGTGGAGCTGTCTATGAACCGCTTCACCACTAGGAGGCCTTCGTGTCCCACGCTAGTCATGCCAACGCCGCGCTCACGCCACGCCATCGTCTGCGCCTGGCCAGATTGATCGTCGAGGACGGCTGGTCGCCCTCACGGGCAGCAGAGTTCTTCAACGTCACCTGGCGCACCGCGGACAAGTGGGCCAAGCGCTATCGGGCCGAGGGTCGGGCCGGGATGAACGACCGGTCCTCGGCCCGTCACACCCAGCACGCCAAGACCTCGACCCCGGTGGTCCGCAAGATCGTGCACCTGCGCTGGAAGCAACGTCTGGGGTCTGTTCCCATCGCTGCGAAGCTGGGGATGCCGGCCTCCACGGTGCACGCGGTGCTGACCCGGTGCCGACTCAACCGGCTCTCCTACATCGACCGGGTCAGCGGTGAACCCGCACGCCGCTATGAACGCGAACGCCCCGGTGAGCTGATCCACGTCGACGTCAAGAAGCTCGGCAACATCCCCGACGGCGGCGGCTGGCGCTACCTCGGTCGTGTCGAGGGCGCGAAGAACCGCGCCGCCACCAGGGAACGGACAGGGCTGAGGAACGCTTACCGCAACCCCAAGCTCGGCACGTGCTTCGTGCACACCGTGATCGATGACTACACCCGCATCGCCTACGCCGAGTGCCACAACGACGAAACCGCCGCGACCGCAGTCGGTGTCTTGCGCCGGGCCGTGGCGTGGTTCGCCGAACGCGCTGTCACCGTCGAGCGGGTCCTGTCCGACAACGGCTCGCCCTACATCTCCCACCTGTGGCGAGACACCTGTGCCGAGCTGGGCATCACCCCCAAAAGGACCCGGCCGCGCCGACCCCAGACCAACGGCAAGATCGAGAGACTGCACCGCACCCTCGCCGACGGCTGGGCCTACCGGCGCCTCTACAACTCCGAAAACGCCCGACGCGCAGCACTGGCAGGATGGCTCCACCAGTACAACCACCACCGGCCCCACTCAGCCCTAGAAGGCCGCCCACCCATCACGCGGTTGGACAACCTGGCTGGGCATCACAGCTAGGTCGTGCAGGCCGGAGCGGAGCCGGTCCTCGAGGGTGCTCATGTCCGTGGACACGCCTCGAGCATGGCCGCAGGTGGGGTCCGGGTCGAGGCCTCGCGCCTGCGCGTCAGCCGACTAGGGCCTGGACCAGCAGGACGAGGGCCGAGGCGGCGCAGACGACGAGCATGCCGACCCGGAACGCGGCGCCGTCGATGCGACGGCGTACCGGCACGGCGAGGGCGGAGCCCAGGACGAGCGCGGGCACCAGGAGCAGCGCCAGCAGCACCTCCTGGCGGGTCAGCTCGCCGGAGATCCCGAGCGCCGCGAGGGAGAGCGCGGAGCCGACGACGAAGAACACGGCCATGGTCGTGCGGACCTCGGGTGGCGGCCGGTGTTGGTAGAGCAGCGCGATCGGGGGGCCGCCGATCGCGGCGGTCGTCCCGGTGACCCCCGAGACGAGCCCGGCTCCGACCAGCGTCGGCCGTGTGAGGGGCACGACCACGGCACGTGCGGTGAGGGCGACCGCGGCGAGCACCACCACGGCGATGCCGGCCGACAGCGCCCGGTCGCTGACCGAGGCGACGAGCCAGACGCCCAACCCGGTGCCGACCACCCGGGAGGGCAGCGACCAGCCCAGGCCGTGCCAGTCGATCCCGCGGCGCTCCCGGGCGAGGGTGACCAGCGGAAGCGCCATCGCCAGCAGGAGCAGCAGGCCCGGCATCAGGTCGGGCTCGAGCAGCGTGACGACGGGGGTGCCGAGCAGGCCGAGGCCCAGTCCGACCACGCCCTGCAGCAGCGAGCCGACGAGGACGACACCGAACACGACGACCACGACCCTGGGGTCCAGCCCGACGAGGTCGGGCCAGGCCCCCGGGTCGAGGAGGTCGGCTGCGACGGGCAGGTCAGCCGCGCCGCAGGTTGCGCAGCACGTACTGCATGATCCCGCCGTTGCGGAAGTAGTCGGCCTCGCCGGGGGTGTCGATCCGGACGACGGCGTCGAACTCCACCTCGCCGGCGGTCACCTTCACCGTCTTGGGCGTGCGGCCCTCGTTCAGCTCGCTGATGCCGGTGATCGAGAAGGTCTCGGTGCCGTCGAGGCCGAGCGACTCGGCGGTCTCGCCCTGGGGGTACTGCAGCGGCACGACCCCCATCCCGATCAGGTTCGACCGGTGGATCCGCTCGTAGCTCTCGGCGACGACGGCCTTGACACCCAGCAACGAGGTGCCCTTGGCCGCCCAGTCGCGCGAGGACCCCGAGCCGTACTCCTTGCCGGCCAGCACCACCAGCGGCGTACCGGCGGCGAGGTACCTCTCCGAGGCCTCGAAGACGGTGGTCACCGGAGCGTCCTCGCCCTCGCCGGCGGTGAAGTCGCGGGTGAAGCCGCCCTCGGTGCCGGGCGCGATCTGGTTGCGCAGACGGATGTTGGCGAAGGTGCCCCGGATCATCACCTCGTGGTTGCCGCGGCGTGAGCCGTAGGAGTTGAAGTCGCGCTGGCCCACGCCGTGCTCGGCGAGGTAGCTGCCGGCGGGTGAGTCCTTCTTGATCGCCCCGGCCGGGGAGATGTGGTCGGTGGTGACCGAGTCGCCCAGCTTGAGCAGGACCCGCGCGCCCTCGATGTCGGTGACCG
>Ga0325400_1002767_pt1 | contig 15566 bp, 10 predicted proteins | sample PopdelMetagenome_2_FD_205662 | JGI IMG/M metagenome (GOLD analysis project Ga0325400, IMG submission 205662) | Populus deltoides microbial communities from Bellville, Georgia, United States - Xylem-PdKOR-R1 | ecosystem: Host-associated > Plants > Phyllosphere > Stem > Wood/Secondary xylem... | reverse complement strand
GTTGAGATTCAAGATTTTAGGTCAAATAAGTTGGAAAAAAAAAGACAGTTATGCAGGAGAATAGCTGTGACAATACGGTTCTCCTAGTAGATAAAGATTTTGATTCTGGTTAAAAAGGAATCACCATATTGGGATTTTAGGTTAATCAAACTGCAGACAAAGAGTTTGGTTCTGGTTAAAGGGAATAGCCAGATGGAATCTTAGGTTGACCAAGCTGAAGATAAAGACTAAGGTTCTGGTTAAAAAGGGTCTTTAAATTGAGATTTTAGGTTGACTGAGCTAAAGATAATATTTTAGTTTTGGTTAAAAGGAATCGCTAGATTGAGATTTTAGGTTAACCAAGCTATAAACTGTTTGATCATAGTTGAATGGGATTGCTGTGAAGATAGAATTTCATGTCATTCAAACTAGAAGCTTTGAGAAGATTAGTTTTGGATTGTTTGTCTTTACAAACTGACTACACAAAACACTTAACAAGTCTTTCGTCCATAAGTATTGGCTAACGATTTTAAGAAAAATCAATGATATGTCAAGAAAGATGTTCCACCAAGTAACTCTCTAGTAGATGACTAAATACCCAGATCCTAGTTTGAATTGTAAAAGTGCAGGTCGTTCGTAAAAATAGATCAGTTTTTGAATTTCAAAATGGACAGATCGCCCGTGAAGATAGACCAATTTCAGGGAAGTATGAATGCTTGGTGAAGTTCTTTTTAGAATTTGAAAAGGATAGGCCACTTGTGAAAGTAGACTAGTTTTTGAATTTCAAAATGGGCAGGTCACCCGTGAAAATAGACCAATATCAGGGAAGCATGGACGCTTGATGAAGTTCCTTTTAGAATTTAAAAAGAGCAAGTCTCCGGTTAAAATAGACCAGTTTTTGAGTTTCAAAATGGACGAGTCTTTTGTGAAAATAGATCACTTTAGGGAAGCATGGATGTTTGCTGAATTTTTTTTTTTGGAATTAAGGGTAGGTTACCCATAAAAATAGACCAATTTCAGGGAATCATGAATGCTTATTGAAGTTCTTTTTGGAGTTTTAAAAGGGCAGGTTGCCCGTAAAAATAAACTAGTTTTTTAATTTCAAAATTAGCAAATCATCCGTGAAAATAGATTAATTTTAGGGAAACATAAACGTTTACTGAAGTTCTTTTTGGAATTTAAAAAGGGCAGGTCACCTATGAAAATATATCAATTTTTGAATTTTAAAATGGGCAAGCCATGAAAATAAACCAATTTCAGGGAAGCATGCATGATTACTAAAGTTCTTTTTGAAATTTTAAAAGGTAGGTCGCCCGTGAAAATAGATCAATTTTAGGGAAGTATGGACTTCTGCTGAAGTTCTTTTTAGAATTTAAAAAGGACAGATCGTTTGTGAAAAAAATTAATTTTTTAATTTCAAAATAGGCAAGTCACCCATGAAAGCAGACCGATTTCAGTGAAGCATGAATGTTTGCTAAAGCACCCTTGAAAATAGACCAGTTTTTGAATTTTAAAATGAATAGGCCGCTCGTGAAAATAAACTAATTTTAAGGAAGCATGGATGCTTGCTAAAGTTCTTTTTGCAATTTGAAAAAGGTAGGTCACCCATGAAAATAGGTCAATCTTTGAATGTCAAAGGGGGCAAGTTACTTGTAAAAATAGACCAGTTTTTTAATGAGCAGGTCGCCCGTGAAAATAGACTAGTGTTTGAATTTGAATGGGCAGGTCACCCGTGAAAATAGACCAATTTCAAGGAAGTATGAATGCTTGCTGGAATTCTTTTTGGAATTTGAAAATGGTAGGTCACCCGTAAAAATAGGCTAAAATTTTTGAATTTTAAATGGACAGGTCGCCCGTGAAAATAAATCAGTTTTTTATTTTCAAAATGGGTCGGTTGCTCGTGAAAATAAACCAATTTCAGGGAAATATGGACGCTTGCTGAATTTCCTTTTGGAATCCCAGAAGGGCAGGTCACCCTTAAAAATAGACTAGTTTTTGAATTTTAAAATGGGCAGGTCGACCATGAAAATAAATTGATTTCTGGGAAGCATGAATGCTTGTTGAAGTTCTTTTTGGAATTTAAAAATGGACATCTTGCCCATGAAAATAGATAAATCTTTGAATTTAAAAAGGAACAGGTCACCCGCGAAAATAGATAAGTTTTTGAATTAGCAGGTCGTTCGTGAAAATAGATCACTGTTTAAATTTGAATAGGAAGGTTGCCTATAAAAATAGATCAATGTTTTAATTTTAAAATGCGTAAGTCGCCCGTGAAAATATATCGGTTTATTGAATTTCAAAACGGGGACATGTCATTCATGATAATGAGACCATTTTTTTTTTGGATGGATGGATCACCCAACAAGTTAGGCAAACACTTTTCTTTACAATCTCATGATGCAAAACCTTGTTGAGATTTTGCTTCATAAGTGCTATAAAAAGGGAGCATCTATTGCAACCCAATTTTTTACATTGTTTTTAAATTTTTTTTGAAAAAAATAAAAAATAAAAAAAACAACAAAAAACCAAAAAATATATTTTTGATGCATTTGCGTTGTTTTTGGCGTCTTTTCCAAAGAATCTAAAATAGAAAGAAAAAGAAAAGGAAAAATGCATTTTTATTTTTAATGATCTAATTGTAATTGTGGAAGGAAGATGATCAATTTGAAAATTGAAAACCCTCTCACTAAGTAACTCATTTTTTTAATCAAATAGTCTACAATCAATTCTCCTAATCTAAGAGTCCATTTTTCTTTGTTTTGTGTTCAAGTTATCAAATGAATGGTTTATATTCATTCTTGAAATCCAATGGTTGATTTTGGTTTGCTTTGCCTTTAAGCCACATAAAATAAATTTACCCTGAAGAGATTGTGTACATGTTTTGGGAAAGAAAAGAAGAAGAAAAGTGAAATTTCCTATTATAAGAATAGAAAATTTTCTTACTAGAAATTTTAGAAACACATCTTGGTAATTTAGACATAACTTTCTCTATAGATATCTACATTATGATCTCTTGGTGTTAGAACAAAGCTAAGAGGAATGTCTACAACTTTTATATTTATGACTTTCTTAAAATAAGTGTTTTTGATAGCTAAAATAGGGCTTGAAGTCAAAACTTAGAATTTGCCAGTTTTGAAAGGAAAATCAAGAAACAAATAAGGAGAGATTTTAGACCAAAGAAAAAAGAGGAGATTAAGGGAAAAGACCAAGACCAGAGAAAATAACAAATGAGATATATTTTTTTACCATTAAAATAAGAGAAGGAGAGGAAAAGAGAACCAAGAGAAACTAGACACTGAGTGCTTCGTCAATCGATTCCAAGCAAAACAATTTCATTTTCTCCTTAATTTTAGTTTATTGTATTCTAATGAAAACATGATTTATTTTATATTCGTTATGAACTAAAGTTATTTTTATAGAGCTTTTGATATAGTCTAGTTTTGATTACACAATTTAAATTCCAAGTTATTTTATTTTCAATTTCTTTCATGTTAGTGTTGAAAGGTAGTTTATGATTAAAACTTTCAGGATTAAACACCATTAGTTGATCAAAAGATAGAGATATTTTACTGCGATTAGTGACATTGTGGAAAAATGCAAAGAACTTAATGAATCTTTAAATAATTTAATGTACATAAAGATATGTTGAATTATTAGGTGGAGATATTTTTAATGTTATTTGAGAGAAAAAAAATTAAATAATTAAAAGATCTTTTAATCATCAACTTGAGGATTTTGAATTTATAACAAGAAATAATAAATTATATAGGATTAACTAGATGAAATTAAAATTTCTAGATTTATTTTTATTATCCTTAAAACCTTAAGTTTTATTCTCTATTTCTTTTAATTTACTTTAGTCAAACATTTTAGTTTAATTTAGGTGCTTAATTATATTAAATTTTAGTTTCATTTCTAAATAGTAATTAATTTGGTAAATTTCAATACTCAACAATATAATTACTCCTTGTGGGTTCGACACTCTTTTCCTCATAAAAACTTTACTACTTATTGGGATTTTGTTCACTTGTAGTTATTATTACACCAAGTTTATTATGTTGTTATCAATAATTAATTATTTGTTATTGATATTGATACTAGCTAGATTGTTACTTATTATTATTATTATTATTATTATTATTATTATTAAATATTGCTTTGGTTAAATCTCAATTTTTCTTTTCTTTTTATTTCAAGATTTATAAGTGTATATCCCATTATAAACCATTAGAGCTTGCACTTTTTGATCCTATAATTGAGAGAACTTTGTGTGAGATCAATAAAAAGAGGCAAGAAATCATCACATTTTCCATTATTGTGGTGGAGCAGTGGAATAAAGAGGTAGATAGAGCTTTGAGGTACTATTTGGTTAATGGGTTTGCATTTACCATAATGAGGTTGATTATATAAGCCAATAATTTTAAGATTAAGCTGGTGATAATTCAAATGATATAATAAACTGTTCAGTTTGGGGGCCATCGTAGGAGGTCCCTAATGTTCATATCATAAATTTTCTAAAGATTTCTAACACCTTCAAGCACAATAGAGTGACAAATGATGTTAGTCGGTTGAGAGTTTTCTTTATTCACTTAAAGAAAAAGTGAAGGCATGACTAAATTCTTTACCAGTTGGTGTCATCACTACTTGATAAGAGTTAGCATAAAAAAATTTAGGAAAGTATTTTCCTCCATCCAAGACAGCATAGCCAAAGAATGATATTATCATATTTACTCAATTTAATAATGAATCTTTGTATGAAGCATATGAGAGATATAAGGATTTATTAATAAAGTGTTCACATTATGAACTTTTATCATGACTTCAAGTCTAAACATTCCATAATAGTTTAGGAGTTACAAATAAGTACATGATTGATGTAGTAGCTGTAGGAGCTTTGATGAGTAAAACTCATGAAACAACTTATGAAGTTTTGGAAGAATTTGCATCCAACAACTATCAATGGCCTTCTAAGAGATCAATTCAAAGAAAGGCGGCTAAATTTCTTAAACTTGATTCTATTACCAAATTGGTAGCACAAGTAACAAATTTATCTAAACAACTATGTAAGATGAACGTTAATGCTATTTAAACTAATGTTGTGTGTGATTATTATGCATGAAATCTCTCAAGTATCAATTGCCAAGTTGAGAAGCCTTTTTCTCAATCAAATTCTATGTCCAATTTTCAACACCAAAACAATCATTTTTCGAGCATAATCCTAAATGGTGAAATAACCCCAAATATTTAATCATGAATAGTGAAATCAACCTAAATTTTCATGGAGCAATAATCAAGGAGTAGTTAAACCACCTTAAAACTCTCCACAACAAGAAAAGAAGCCGACAATTAAGAAAATGTTCATGCAATAAATGTAAATGATAGATTTAACGATCCAAAACATTTCAGTTTTGGTTCATAACCTTGAAGCTCAAATTAGTCAGCTTTCAAACATTCTTACATGAAGGACACAAGAAACTTTGCCAAGTAACACTATTACCAATCCTAAGAAACATGTCAAAGCAATATCACGAAGAAGTGAGAGAAAAATTGAGTAGCCATAAACAACAAGTTGAAAGGCTTTAGACACTTGACTAGTATTACATATAAATACAATTAGTATAACCTAAACATCACTAGATTGTCCTTAACTAAGCAAAGATTAAAAGGTAAAATCATATAGAGAAAAAGAGTCTTCTTAGAAGAAAAAAAATAGGGTAGAATTTGGTTGAAGGGTTTAATTTTGAATTTAATTTCTCTATACAAGAACAAGATCATAAGGCAGAGGAGAGAATGAGAGTGTAACACCCCACCCCACTAACAAGATATTGTCCATTTTGGTCCACGGGCCTCATGAATTTGTTCTTGGCAGCCATGCATGGCCTCAAAATGCGTCTTACTAGTCAAGTGAGCATGCTCATATAAAACCCTCCCTCAAGTCCTCACCCACCGATGTGGGATATTACGATTCACCCCTCTTAAGGAGCCTGACAACCCCGTCGGCACCATCAGACAATCAGTGAGCCGGGCTCTGATACCAAATGTAACACCCCACCCCACCCCACTAGCAAGATATTATCCGCATTGGCCCACGGGCCTTACGGATGTTTTCTTGGCAGCCACACATAGCCCTAAAAGGTGTCTTACTAGTCAAGGTGAGCATGCTCATATAAGGCCCTTCCTCAAGTCCTCACCCGCCGATGTGAGATATTACAGAGAACAAGTGAGAAATTGTGATCATATAGGGGTAATTTAGTATTTTTATAATTCTAGTAATATAATCCTTAATTCCTAGTATTGAGGATGTAATTTATAATTTCATAAAAATAGAGATGCAAAGTGTTATAGATGTTATATTATGTTATTTATTCAAATCAAAATTAATAAAAAAAAAACTGGATTGATTATAGCTTGAGAGATTTATGTTGTCTAAAGGATTAAAACATAAGGATTTAATTGTTTAAATTAAAAGCAAGAATATTTTTTTATATATATAAAAAAATCAATATCACATATACTTCTACTATCATTAAACCAAATAAATTCAAGTTAATATCTGATTGCTCTATTTAGAAAGTTATACTATTGTTCTAAAGAAAACAATAATTATAATATTAAATACTAATGCCAGCAAAAATTAATATAATCAAAGAAAATTAAAAATTTTTTACTAGTTTTTTGCTTGAGGATCAATTGTAAGAAGATAATATTAAAAATATGATTGGTATATATCTAAAAAAAATAATCTCCCCTTTGGGTTCATAAATATTTTAAAACTCAAGATTTATTTCAATATATATCTCTTAAGTTTTATGTCGTATATAAATTTTATTGGTTTAATTTTTATTTATTTTTTAAGTTGATGTTTAATTTTTTTTTCTTTTAACCACAACAAAAACAAAACATTCAGCTAAGATAAACAAAAAAAAAATTCTTTAATGAAAAGATCACTTGGACTTCATAGTTTCATTTCTAAGAAAAGAAATACATAAAAATAAGTTTAGCAAAGGGTTTGCTTTTTTTTTTTTTTTGTTAGGCATGTAAAATTATTTTTTTAGTTAGAATATATGATTTCTGAAATTTCATTCATTATTTTCTTGAGTTTTTTAGCCATAATTAATGGAAATATTAATATTTTTTCTATTGTAATTTTGTAAATAAATAACCAATCAAAAAGTGTTTTATATAAAGTAATACTTTTTTCTACAACAAATTAATAAAAGAATAGTATTGATGTTATAGTCACATAAAATTCTTTGTGAACCAATCAAAATATATTTTATTTCATGTAAACCCAATGTTTAACTGTTACATGCATGCTAAAACAGGAGTTAAGTTTAATCGTAGAAATCATAAAGGACAAAGATGTTGTCAGGCTTAAGGTTGTGATATCACATCTGAGTAGATCCACAAAATGTTGTTAAGAAGATTTTACATATATCATCATTTTTTTTGCAGTACAAGCTCTAAGATGCTTTTCATGTTCTATATGTGCTCTCTTGGGTTTTTAAGACTATTGTAGTTGTCTAAGTTAGCATTCACAAAGATGCAATCTTTGTAGATATTATCATGTATCACTTGATGATAAAGTGCAGAATCTTCCACTTGGTGGAGGTGGTGTTCGTTCTTAAAAACTCATATAGTTACTAGTCTCGTCTCATATTTGGGTCCTTTTTTATAGGAAGCACACAAGTAAAGATTTAGAATAAGTTGATGATAACAACCACTTTTATATCCAGGACTTGTTCAAGAGTGTTTGGCGCGACTTAATAGGGTTGGAGTATAAGTGTTCTCATGCCTACTAACTTGCATGTTGTTATAACATATTCCCTCAAGGAGTTATAGTTATCTTTGTGCATTCAGTGCATGCAATGGTGCTAGGCATTGTGTTTTCCATTGAGTACGAGAAAAAGTGTGAAGCTATTAAGCACACTCACTTGGTGGGAGAGTACTTGGAGATTAGGAAGAGCTAGTATCCTTGTGGTTAAGAGGTTAGTTACCATCTTGCATCTTGCAGTGTCAAAGTCATCAATCATGGAAAGAAATGTTTAGTGCTAAGTGTGAACGAGAATGAACTAGCTTTTTTTATTCACCACAAACAGCGCTATCAATGAAGTTGTAAGACCTTTAGAATTTGATTAGGCTTTCCATGGCTATGTTTTGGGCTGAAGTGTATGGGTTTGGATGTAGACTTTGTTTTAGGCTTGATTGTTCCTGCAAAAATAAATCTCATGTCGAAATAAGAGACCTTTTAAGGTTTAAGTTAGTACATGTAGAAGGAAAAATAATGTACTGAAAAGAGAAATGGAATGAAGATAGTAGGGAGTATGTGTGATTGAATAAACTAGTGTGAAGCCCTTGAATGAGCGTAAATGGCTTGAACATCAATGTTTTATCTAGTACCATAGGCAGTTCAAGTCAGCTTACCTCAAGAAGAATGGAATTTCAAGTGAGTTGTTGTTTGTTGTTCCATTGGTAAAGAAGTTGGTGCTCGCCATTAGTTATGGTGCTTCATCGTGTCATTGAAGGAGAGGATGAGCCACACACAGGCGACTGTGCTTATGCTTTATACAGAGAATTTGGTTGGCGTCAAGAACACTATTGGATGGTTTATTAGTGCATAGAGTGTGTGTTAGCAGGTGGTGCATGGCGCTGCTAACTTCTCAAAATTAAAAAAAAAATACATTAAGGTGTGCCTAGGATAGAGATACCAGGTCGAGACCTAAAAATATTACGGTCAACCTGTTGGGTTCGAAGAATATTAAACTAGGATGTATGGCTATTCGAGCTTGACCCTCACTAGGATTTTTTTTTTCTTCCCAGATTTTTCATACACACCACTTTTAGTTTTTAAAAATTAAAAAGTTTTATCCCGACATATTTAGGAGCCTATTTTATATTTTATGTTTTGTTTTTGAAAATATAAAAAAACAACAATTAATTGTCAAAATCTCTCAAAATATAGTGGTTTTCAAATATTGTGACTGTAGTTGTTGGTTTGGACTTTTTATTACAATAAAAAAATATTTTTCTAGTTTTGTTTTCAAAAATCTGAACATAAATAAAAAAAAATGAAAAACAAAATGATTACCAAATAAACCGTTGTAGACCGATATACGTGAAAATCATACGAAAAAGGAAAGATGCCGGTGTTAGTCCATAATAAAGATAAATGGAGTAAATTATAAGTTAGTACGTGTGGTTGAACAAAACTAATTAATTAATCCTCAGTTTTAAAACTACTTATTTAGCCCCTATATTTTAATTTCTTAATAATTTAGTCCTTTTGGGAATTTTATGTTTTTTTTTTTTAAATTGTTTTTTTCTTTCTTGAGAAATAGAATAAAGAAGTAATCTATTTTAAATGCTCGCTCAGAGGTCTAGTTGCAAGGCTATAGAGCTCAAACTAGTTTCTTCAAATTTTCTTGATCAGCAAATTCAGTGTCTCCCGTGATAAACCTATACAGAGAAGTATTCTCATGTAGCGGATATGATCACAAGTGAGCAACTCTTCGGATTGTCCAATTACGATTCTGTCAGGGAAAACCAGCTCGTGACTACTCAAACGTAGACAGATGAGCCTTCAAATGGTCAAAACTCAAAAGAACTCGTGAGTTCCTCATAGTTTGCAAGCTCAAAGTCACACACAGCCATATATTGACACCTTTCACATAGGAGTTTGATGCATTTGCAACACTCGACATCCAACTAAAACAATAAAAAAAAAAAATCATTTCGGTAAGTTACACAGGAAACCATATTCCAATGATATCTCTCACAAACAAGAAGCTTCCTTGAAACCATACGCTCTCTATTCCATGATTAGTGCATGGCATACACTAAATATTATGACCCTGGGATGTTTTGTGAATTGCAAATGCTTTGAAAACCTCAGCCCTGGAAATTGTAATTGCAGCAAGTTGATTTATTTTAAGCCGCACGATGACATTTAAGAATCTTTCTTCAGGCCTTCAAGATCGCAATCATAGGGTATCTGCTTGTAAAACAGAACTTTTGTCAAGCACAATAGCCTAAGTTCAAGAACATGAATTCTCATGAGAATTATGGTTCACACGGTAAATGCATTAGTCAAATAGACAAACAGGCTTAACTTTTATATGATTATAAGACCTGGATTATGCAACTACATCTTCACATGAACTCCATACAAAGAAACTTGAACTAATGATTTCAGCAAGGACATAAATGGAAAACTTAGACTTACCACAAGTTTCAAAGGGTTGCAAGAGAACCGGCATTTGTAAAGTATGACGAGAGATCCACATGCTGGTCCTCATACATGTTCATGAATGGGTGTTCCTGGTATTGAAATTAGAAAGTGAAAAAAAGTCAGATCTGTAAGTGTCCACTCATAGCATAAACATGGCTACAAAGAGGGGGGGGAAAGGGTGGTTATTAGCACTCTGCCGAGTATTAATAGCAATCCATACTGATAGAGATGAGAAAAGAGTGTTAGAGAGCGGACATGAAGTGCCATTAATACTTGGTGGGCAGCTAATTGCCCCACCCAGAAGAACAATCATGGGACTTCAAATACCATCAGTTCATGTGCTGACTGTCTATCCTTTGGATCTTTCTGCACACTGGAGACAAAAGAAAAGGAAAGAAAACAAAGAACCAAGGAATGAAAATCAGTAACTTCAAAAGATTATCTGGGTCAAAGTTACTACAGAGGTATTGAAAATGGGTAAAAACCAGAGCATTAAATTCCCATTAAAAAAAAAAACAGCTTGCAGCCCTAAAACCAAATTATGTGGAGCATGCCATAGATCAGGGAAAAGAGTACTCATCCAATGATATTTCAAAAATGAAGAAAAAGACTGGAAATAAATGGAAAAACATTGGACATGGATAAAAAAAATACTTCATGACTTCCTTTTTTTTCTTGATCTTAATTCAACTGCAAATGAACATCCTCAGAAACAAATAAATTTATATGGGGAAAAAAAATATGAAAGGTTCGGTGCTATGAGTATTAGAAGGTGCATTAAGAAACTTCAAGCATGACTTATCTTTACCATGCAGATATAAATGAACAAAACTCTGGAGAAAATTGGTCTGGTGGTGCAGAAGGTGGAGGTTGATCAACAATGGCTACCATAAGTTCATAGACATTAGTCCAGCCTTCATTCGGCACAGGAGGGGTAATTGAGAATTCGCCGGTTGCACACTCCAGCAATACCAAGCCCAAGCTCCAAATGTCACTTTTATAGTCATATCGTCCCCCACTAATTCTCTCAGGCTACAAAATAATCGCACATGAAAATCTTACAAATTCAAGATACAGGCTGCATAATGGTTGCCTGAGAAAGTGGAAATGCTGTTGTAAAAGAGAGAAAATCCAGCATTAATATCTTATGTATAATCAAATTACTTACAGACATATAGTTGTATGTGCCAACAAAAGTATTAGCCTGTCCAGACGTGCTTTGCATGATTGCACTCACTCCAAAGTCCGTAATCTTGACTTCTCCTCTATGATTAATCAACAAATTAGAAGGTTTTAAATCCCGGTGGATGATGTGTTTTTCATGATGAAGATACAACAAACCCTTGAGCACCTGCATTTATGGGACAACAGATAAACAAGTTGGATGATAAAGAAATTGATATCTGCTGTAAGTAAATAGAACAAGGGGTGAAATGATTTTCCATGTTTTAACCTGCTTACAGATGGCAGCAAGATATGGTTCTGAAATTTTTCTAACACTTTTCAGAAAATCTGCTAGAGATCCACCATCCATGTACTCTAAGATAATTGAAATGGCACCGTTATCGTAAAAAGACTGGTAGCACATGACAACATAAGGACATTGTGATGACTGATTAATTTTCAGTTCCTGAGTAATGGCCTTGCGTGCAGACTCTTCGATATTCATTTGGATAACCTGAAATGGAACAAGAATGCCAAATCTTTACTACTTAGGACTGGACATGAAAAGGACTAGGCATACACGTTCAGTGGACAACAAATAAACCGATTAATAACCAAACAGAAACCAAAAGATGATAAGTGTCCCTCCCAGAATACCAGGGAGTAATCTCGGTAGAGTTTATAAGAGCAATTTTCAGTTGAAACCACTTTACATATGATGTAAAAGCAATATTCAAAATAACTGTGAGAGACCTATTCCTCCAAGAGTTTAAGCCCAAGTTCAACTCAAAATATCAGAAAATAAAGGACTGAAGGGCTAGTAGAAGCACCATGTTATTGCTCTATTTTTAGCAAACTAGAAGACATGAATGAAAAGGAGGTTTCCATTCTCAAAACTTAAATCTCAAAAATCTAGTTTGAGTGGAAATGGGTTGATAAAATCAAACTATGGCAAAAGGCAAATAAGGAATCTGGTGCACCAATGGCGGAAGACTAGGTATTCCTCAACTCAAGGTTTAAAAATATTAGTGAACAAGTCATTTTGAGAAGTCAGAAACCAGTGGAAAAACCCATGCAGCATGTCTCAAAATAATTTAACCGAACAGCACAGCAGCTTCAGGCATTAACTGATCTGATACCATACTTACAGACCAAGACGGAAATTGTAGTTAAAAAAAAAAAATGTGAGAGCACGGTAAGCGGTGAATGATATGATGATACCTTCAAGGCAAAAAACTGGCTTGTCCATTTGTGTTGCACCAACTGCACAATTCCACTACTTCCCTTCCCGATGACCTTAACCATGTCTATATCCGCTAAACTCAATTGGTTGTCTGTGGGCGTTATAGGTGGTGGCTGAAAACAGTCAGACAACAACTCTTTAAAAAAAGAAAATCATAAAAAACCAAGTGCAAATAAATACGAGAGGGATCAATTACTAGCATAATCATTGATAATGATGAGGCACGGATGTAATAATAAAGAAATTGAGAATATGAGAAAAGTTAATCTTACAGGCTGGGTATCGATTTGAGAGACAATCCGAACACCGTCTCGATTGACAAGCAGATCACCATCTCTAAACGTACCGCTTTGGGTTCTGCAATCATTACCAGAAATTAAGAATCATGACATGGGCTTATAGGATGAGAGAGGGAGGTAGATTTTTACAGGAACTTAGCGAAGGAAACTTCTTTAGGAGGAGGGAGAGAGAGCTTGAGCTTGACATTAGGGTTTAAGCCTCCCTTCTTCATTTGCTAGTCTCTGAGGAAAATCAAAATCAAAAGGTGGGCCGTGGCTGTGGATGCTGCATAAATAAGTAAATCTGTTGAAGTGGCATGAAATGGAAAGGAGTAATAATTCTTATGGGTAGTGCTGGCAGTACTACTCAATGACCATTACAGAGACCCGGAAGACGCTGAACCTTTCCCTTTTTTTCCCCGTTTACTTTTCCACTCCAGCTACCCCCTCCTCTTCCCCTCCTTTTTTAAAAAATTTAATTTTTTATATTTTAAAATATATTTTTTTAATTTTTTCTTTAATTAATATCAAAAATAATTTTTTAAAATAAAAAAATATTATTTTATTATATTTTAAAAAATAATCATTAACATAATACCAAAACAAAATTTTAAAAAACTTATTAATTTAATTAAAAAATGATAGCATTGTCATTTCATAGTTGGTTAATCTAACTCCATAATTTACTTTTCTTGCTTAAATTGAACAAGACACCTATAAATATTTCTTACAAATGATAATATTAATGTTTAATTACATTTCAAACTAAGAAATTTAATTAATAGAACTCTTTTTTTGTGATTTTTATATTTTTTTTATTAAAGAATTTATTTTATTTTTTCAAATATTATCTGCCTATAAAACATGTATTTCAGAAAATATAATAAATTAATTAAAATTTGAATTCATTTTTAATTTTAATAATTAAAAAAATCTCAATAAAATCTTATTCTATCTTAATAAAATACTATAATTATATAATAAGGATAAAGGTATAATAATATTAAATTTTTATATGATAAGGAGTGCCCTCTATTATCTATTCAGGTCGATTAGGAATGACTATTAATGGAAAAGTTGGTCCGAGAGAAGTTGGTTATTGGTGAGAGAAGATGGTGTGGTGTGTGCTAGGTCGTGCTTTTTTTTTTTCTTTTTTTTTTTTTTGAGGTATATAAGATTGTAAAAGTTTAATTTTCAACAAATTTAACTATTAAAGGATAAAATAAAAAATATATCAATTTAAAAAATCTATCAAAACAAAAAAAATAGCAAAAATCTGATAGGAAAAAAACTACAGGAGGATGAAATCACGAAAAACTATTCGATTTTAAAAATTATCTTAAATAAAAAAATAAAAATAAAAAATAGTGATCAAATCTAACATATAAAAAAATTAAAGAAAAATAAAATTGAAAAAAAACCCAATTTAATAAATTATATTATATAAAATAAATAGTAACAAAAAACATGGACCAAATCTAGAGGAGAAAACAATTAAAATGCTACCTTGGAATTTTAAAGGGTCAAGAGTAAAAATTAAGGAAGAAAGAGAAAAAAATAAAAAAATAAAAAAATTATCGATACCAACAAGAGCTCGATGGCCACATAAGCTGCTGGTATCACAGAGTGGTCACCACAAACATTCCGACACATCAATAAATTTTTTAATTACCAAACACTTTTTATATGAACCTGAATATAAAAAAAAAAAAAAACTAAGAAAAAAACAAAAAATCCTTGAACCTTAGAATTTATTGACCATAATTATATCATTTTACTATTATAAAAAAATATAAAGAAAAAAAATATCATTTTTGAAAGGCTAATATTTTTTTGTTTTCAGGGGTATTACACTATTTTACTATATAAAAAAAACTAATGACAAAAAAAACTTGGACAAAAATTATATATTTTTTTTGCTTTCAAGAGTAATAAAGTTATTTGACTATGAAAAAAAAAACACATACCAATTTGTCTCTAAATAATTCAATAATATCCAATAGATCCCCTGAAGAAAATGTTATTACCTCTGATTCACCTCTAATTCAAGCTTTGTTAATTTTTTTAAAAGGTAAAATAATCATTTTAATATTCCAATCTGCATTAAATTTTGTTTGATAAACAACGAATATCTAATATCTTTTAGCTTCTATTTTAATAGAAAAGGAAATGACTATCGACACAAATTTTTACACACCTGCTAGTTTTTTCCATGAAATAAACTAAATGACCTTCCTCATTCTATATATCCCTATAAAAAAAAATTTAATTTTTTTTAATTTTTTATTTTCCTTTCAACATTATAAGAATATTTACTTTATTGTATTGTGATAGTTTTTATTGTTTGCTAAACTATAAAAAAAATTAATTGACTAACTGAATAATTTATGTTTTTTACACTGGATTTCATGTATAATTGTATTTCAAACTTTAGTTCTATAGAAGATAAAATAATATGTTTTTTTTTTTTGTCCCTGGAGACTTAATTTTTTATTTATTTTACATACAAACAATTTTAATCAAAACATATATTTTAAAATTATAAATAAAAATGTTTTTTAACCTATTTTTTAAAACTGAAATAGGAAAAGCAAAAGTAAAAGCTCCCACGATGATAAACACGAAGAATTCAACCAAATGCTTTGCAGACTGCGAAAGAGAGCGTAAAAACAAA
>Ga0325400_1002765_pt1 | contig 15571 bp, 11 predicted proteins | sample PopdelMetagenome_2_FD_205662 | JGI IMG/M metagenome (GOLD analysis project Ga0325400, IMG submission 205662) | Populus deltoides microbial communities from Bellville, Georgia, United States - Xylem-PdKOR-R1 | ecosystem: Host-associated > Plants > Phyllosphere > Stem > Wood/Secondary xylem... | reverse complement strand
AGCCCTCTCGAGTCGCCGGTTGAGTTGGTTTGTTCGGCCCGTAAACCTAATTGCACCGAAGTTTTTTTCCAGGTTTTATTAAAGTTCAGGTAACCTGCATTGATGTTTTCGGTGTAAATAAACAAATTGCTGCGTCCGCCGTCGGCTACCCAGGTGCGGCTTAACGGGTCGGTTGTTAATGGGTTGGCTACCGAGTCGGCACGCAGGTTATTGTTCGTATTTACGTAGCTGAATTTCATACCAGCTTCCAGCTTCATGGTTTTCCCTATGGGGTTGGTAAAATCAGCCTTAAAAGTACCAATATTAATTTGGGTTGGCAGGCTATTACGCAGCAGCGATCTGGTAATTAGCGTGCTGCCATCGGCCCGGTAAAAATTGTTACTGTAATTGCTGCTCTGTCTGTTGTTGAAAAATGAATAATCAGCATCCATGCTCAGCTCTTTGCCCAACGTATCTAAAACTATGCGGTTATTCAAATTAGCTGTCATGTTATTATAACTTTCGGCGGCGTTATTATTGGTGGTGGTTACCGCACGCGGAATAATCTGGTCGGCACTGATCAGCGTATTGTTAAACGCATTGGCATCAGATGCAGAATTAAATCCGGTTACTTGTATGCCTATGGTGTTGGTTTTACTGATGTCGTAATCGGCACCCAGTTTGTAATTATGCGACTGGCGGCTGCTGATAAAATCGGTGGACTCATCATAAAAAGTACTGATGCCGTTGTTGTTGATAGTACGGTTTAAGTTGATGTCTTGCGGGCGTTTGCTGTTGCTGTAGCTGTAATTGCCAAACAGGTTTAGTTTGCCGTTTTTGTGGTTTATGTTCAGCGCACTGCTGGCCTTATGGTTTCGGCCGTAGCCGGCACTGGCTGTAAAGCTGCCGTTGGTACCTGCATTGCGGTTCTTTTTCAGTTTGATATTGATAATACCCGAGTTGCCGGCCGCATCATATTTTGCAGACGGGTTAGTAATGATTTCGATGGATTGTATGGTGTTGCCATCGGTTGAACGCAACAGTGCCGAAAGCTGGGCTGATGACAGGTAAGTAAGTTTACCATCAATCATCACCGTTACCCCTTGCTTGCCACGCAGACTGATGTTATCATCTTTATCCAGCGTTACGCCGGGTGCTCTTTCCAGGATTTCCATAGCGGAATTGCCGGCAGCCAAAACGCTGTTTTCTACATTGATTACAGTACGGTCTATTTTTCGTTCAATCAACGGTTTGGCGGCGGTGATGTTTACTGCTTTTAAGCTGTTGGTGGCCGGCGTTAATTTAATAACCGGAACACTGGCAGTAAGCCCGGCAGTTACGCTTACCGGCTTGCTGAAAGATTTATCGTAGCCAACTATGGTGGCTTTTACAATGTAGGTGCCAGCTGCCAAACGATCGAGGGTGTACTGGCCGGCTTCGTTGCTCAGCGAACTTTTCACCACCGACGAATCCTGAGCCCGCAGTAAGCTAACGGTAGCGTAATCGGCAGGTTTGCCTTGCTCGGTTACCAGCAACCCGGTAATTTTTGCAGTGCCCGCAACTGTTTGCGCTTTTGCGGCTAAAGCCCCGATTAGGAGGGTGATAAACAGTAAAAAGGTATAAGTAATTGATTTCATGATGGTTTAGGTTCAGATATGATAAAAGTTTTGGGCAATACAATTCCCTTAAAGATCTTTGGTCTTTTTAAAATTTTAAAAATTTGATTTTTAGATTAATGGCTGCCTGCGCAGGCAGCTCTTGTTGTTGTTGTTATTTGTTAGTAAGATGCACTAACCGTAAAATTGGTTACACGTTGTTGTAACTTTTTTTACATTTCCTGATTATTCTCTTCGGAAGGGTAGATATCCGCTCCCTTGAATGCTTAGTAATTACAGACCATCAGGCACAGTAAACCTTGCCTGGTTGTAGGGCAACCAGGCAAGGTGTAGTATCATCTCTTAGCGGTTGCGGCGCGGCGGCGCAGGCCTCTGCGGAACTTTTGGTTTTACAATTCTTTTATATACTGTATCTACCACTGTGGTAATTGTATCGGTTACAATGCTGTCGGCAGTTGTTTGTTCTATTTCTTCCGGCTCGGCAACTTCTTCTATTTTGGGATACTTGCATTCCAGTCCGTTATTGGTCATGATGAATGCTGCTGGCTGATCGTCGTTGCTGCGCCGGTGTGCTTCATCACTGCAATCCAGATCCAGATAGTTACCAATGTACCGGTTTATTTTGTTGCCTACCATTACCGTTGCATTTAACGGCAGCTTTAAAGTAATCCGTACGTCCTCGTTATGCCATGGGGTGTTTTTTAACCGGCGGAGTTTGTAATCAAACTTCAAAACCGAATCTTTCTGGGTAAACACATATTGGGTATTACGGGCATTCATTAACGCGTCTTCGTAGCTGCGCCCCCTGGCCGTAAACGATTCGGTAATTACAGGGTAAGGTACATCGCCTTTTTCGACGTTGATGATTACGCTGCGCGGCTCCATATTTTCCTGATCGTCATAAGTCAGGGTGAGGTTTTGGAACTTGTTTTTGATGTCTAACCGGGCACTGTCTTCGGGGGTAAAAAACATCTCTTCGTTGAGTTCCAGCTGGTAAACCTGGCTGGCCGTAGGCTTTAGGTTGATGGTTTTTGTGAACCCGGCCGACTCCTGAAACTCCGACGCTACTATAGAACCATGATAAATTAAAACAACCAGTGCGCTTATCCAAACAACCAGCAGTGTATAACCAGTCGATCGGCTCAGGCTAACCGTATTAAAAGCTAAGCGCGCAATCAGTATAATCAGGCTGGCAAGTGGTATCACAGCCAGCAGCAATGCAGCTATATAAACTTGATTTATATACTGGTAGCTAAAGAAATCGGCAGGCAGGTTAAAATAGCGGGTATTTCCGGAAACTAAGGTATATCCTACGATTGCAACGAGGAAAACAATACCGGCTGCAAAAGCAAGCATAATACCTACCGCTAATAATTTAATCAGCAACTTGCCGGTACTGCCTAAAAACTTACCCAGATGCTCCAGAAAATCGCCTATAAAATCGCGGGTTTTATAGATTAACGGACGGGCTTCTTGCTGCAGGTCGGCTAAATGACCACTGACTTGATGCATTTCGGCTTCAAAATTCCGTTTAAAGCCTTGCAGGTCCAGCGGTTCGCCTTTCATGGCCATGCGGTCGGCCCGGGTAGCTGCTTTAGGTACAATAACCCATAAAATAATATACAGAAAAATACCTGTACCAAAAAACGCGAAAGAAATAACAAAGGCAATGCGTATCCATAAGGCAGGTACATCAAAGTAATTAGCAATACCCGCACAAACCCCGCTGATTAGATGGTCGTCAGGATTGCGAAACAGCCTGCGGCTGGCCCCATGATTATTATGGAATTCGTTGCTGGTAAAGTTGCTGCCGGCACTTTCGTCAGCCGGTTCAAAATCTTCTACCGAACCCATTTGCTGTGTTATATCAATTACATCCTGCTCTACAAGCGCCTGACGGCTTTCGCGGGCTAAAATCTCGGTAAACATTTCGGCGATACGGTTCTCGATATCAGTGGTAATTTCCAGGCTATCGGCCGAATTAACAAAATGGCGCTTTACGCCGGTCATATAGGTTTTAAGCAACTCGTAAGCCTGCTCTTCGATGTGGAACACTGTTCCGTTTATATTGATAATAATTGTTTTGTTCATGATGATTGCGATTTAAAAGGTTTATTTTCTGCCCTCGATGGAGGTTTGAACGGCAAAGGCCAGTTCTTGCCAGGTAACATCCAACTGTTCCAGCACTTTAAGGCCATCGGGCGCCAGCATGTAATATTTACGCGGCGGGCCGGTTGTCGACTCCTTCCAGTTATAAGTAAGCAGTCCGTTGTTTTTTAAACGGGTAAGCAGCGGGTATAAAGTGCCTTCCACCACCAGCAGCTGCGCTCTTTTAAGTTCGGCGATCATATCTGAAGCATATATTTCGCCTTTAGCAATAATGCAGAGTATGCAGTATTCTAAAATGCCTTTCCGCATTTGGGTTTGCGTATTTTCAACTATCATAATGCAAAGATATGTGTTTTATTTAGTACTATGCAATGCAAAGTACTAAATAGATTAAAATTATTATTTTTAACAATTTTTAACAATTTTTAACAATTTGTTTGCATTCGTAGGGTTATTAGACTATTTTTATTGATAATTAAATATTAACTGATCTTAAAGAAACAAAATGAAGAAACTTGTACTAATGAGTTTGAGTTTGTTTTTGCTTGCTATCGGGCAAATCTTTGCACAAACAAGAACTGTAACCGGTGTAGTGACCGGTAAAGATGACGGCCTTCCTATTCCTGGTGTTAGTGTCAGGGTAACAGGCACTAACACGGGTACCGCCACTAATGCTAATGGCAGGTACAGCATTAACGTTTCCGGAGATGCCCGTTCGTTAGATTTTAATTTTATCGGATACGGTGCGTTAACTGCTAACTTAGGCAGTAATAACGTGCTAAACGTATCTTTATCACCCGATACCAAACAGCTGGATGAAGTAGTTGTATTAGCCGGTGGTTTAGCAACTACACGCCGGTCGCAGGGTACAGTGGCAACCACGATTAAATCGGATCAGTTAACGGCAGCCAAGCCAACTAACGTTGCAGCCGGCTTGCTTGGCAAGATACCAGGTTTGCAGATTAACGGTACTTCGGGTGGCTCTAATCCCAATTTTCGTATATTTTTACGGGGTTTACGTTCGTTAACCGGTAATAACGAAGCGTTAATTGTACTGGATAACGTTATTACACCTAATGCGGTGCTGGGTAACCTGAACCCGGAAGATATAGAAGACGTACAGGTGCTGAATGGTGGTAGCGGTGCTGCCCTTTATGGCTCCGATGCGTCGAATGGTGTTATCATCATCAGAACAAAAAGAGGTCAGAAAGGCAGGATGGAAATTAAAGCACAGCAAACTTTCACAGCTGAGCAGGTAGCTTTTTATCCACAGTTGCAAAAGCAATTCGGTCAAGGATCAGATGGTGATATCAAAGTTTATTTGGGTGTTGAAAATCAGCAGTACGGGCCTGCTTTCGATGGTGTGGTACGGGAAGTTGGCCGCAGAATACCTGATGGTAACGGAGGTACAACCATACAAAGGATACCCTATGCTGCAAACAACAGCCGGGAGGATTTTTGGAACAACGGATTAACGTCACAAACCGATTTATCTATTTCTTCGGGTGATGAAAAAGGAACTGTATTTTTCTCAGGCCAGTATGCACGCGCAAACGGAACAACACCTAAAGATATATACGATCGTGCAAACGTACGTTTAAATGGTACCCGTAATATAAGCAGCAAACTGTTTTTGAATTACTCTTTAAATTACGCCCAGAACAGATACGATCAAACCACACAAACAGCCACTATTTACGATCAGTTACTGGAATCATCAGCCAACATCCCGGTTACTGATTACAAAGACTGGAGAAACGACCCGAGGGCTAACCCAAGCGGTTATTACAACGCTTACTACAACAACCCATATTTTCAAATCGATAATTACCGGGAAAGAATCAGAAACGATTATTTTAACGGAAGTGCCGAACTGAGGTTCAGTCCGTTTAAATGGATGGATGTAACCTACCGTCCGGGTATATCTACCCGTAACAATTCGGGCAAATCGTACTCTGATATTTTTAATTTTAGCGATCTGGCCCGCTCTCAGGCTGGTTCAGGTGAATATAAATTGTCGAATATTGTGGGTGGTGTTACTGATAACTTTTTGTATAACACCCGCTTCACTAACGAGTTGCAGTTTAATTTCAAGAAAAAGGTAAGTGATTTCGACTTTAACCTGGTTGTATCAGGCTTTATGCGTCAGGATGCACAAAAGAGTTTATCTTCATCTATCTCCGGATTGGTAGTACCTGGCTTATTTAATTTAAGTAACAGTACATCGCCGCCTACAGCTACCGAGTCGAATTTTAAAGCGCGCCAGCAAGCTGTTTATGGTGTATTAAATATTGGGTATAAGAATTTTCTATTTGTTAATGCTACTGCCCGTAACGACTGGTTTTCTACATTATCGCCAGAAAATCGTTCGTTCTTTTATCCCAGTGTAAACGTTTCTTTCGTACCTACAGATGCTTTCAGTGTACTTAAAGAGATAAAGCAGTTAGATAATTTGAAAATAAGAGGTGCTTATTCAAAGGTGGGTAACGTGAACCTTCCGGGTACGTTCGGTGCTTATGGCCTTGCTTCAACTTTTAGTCAGGGTTCTGGGTTTCCGTTTAACGGCCAGGGTGGTTTCACCATCGATAACCGTATTGTGTCTAACAACTTAACACCTGAGTTTACAACCGGATACGAGTTTGGTAGTGATGCTGCTTTTTTTAACAGCCGTTTAACAGCTAACTTTACGTATTATAAAAACAAAACTTATAACCAAACCGTAACTACGGCTGTTGCCAACACATCTGGTTTTACCAGTTATCTTTTAAATGCAGCCCAAACCACTACTTCAGGTACAGAGTATAAGTTGGACGCTATACCTGTAAGAACGAAGAATTTTGAAGTTACGGTTGGTGCCAATATATCGCATTTCAATAGTAACGTAGATTTTATAACAGGTGTCGATCAAATCAATTTAGGCAGCTTTACAGGTGCCGGTTCTTACGCAGTGGTTGGTCGCCGCTTCCCATTATTAACCGGACGGAGCTATAACCGCGATCCGGAAGGCAGAATTATTGTAGACCGGGTTACAGGTTACCCAACTGGTACTACTACGTTCCAGCCTTATGGGTCTGCCTTACCTAAAGACATTTTAGGCTTAACAGCCAGTGCAACTTACAAAGGCTTTACCATTTCGGCAGTAGGCGAATACCGGTCGGGCAATTACATTTACAATGCTGCTGGTACTACGCTTGATTTTAACGGTTCGGCCATTAATACTGTTGCTTATAACCGTGAGCGTTTTGTAATACCTAATTCATCTTACCGTGATGCGGCCGGCAATTTTGTAGCCAACACTAATATCACCGTAAAAGATGGTAGCTATGGCTATTGGGCACAAGGCAGTCCACGCAGAAACATCGATGAAAACTACATTACATCAGGTGCTTTCTGGAAAATCAGAGAAATTTCTATAGGGTATACTATCCCTAAATCTTTATTAGGCAGAACCAAAGTTATACGTTCGGCCAGGATAAGTGCCCAGGGACGTAACCTGTTTATCTTCCTGCCAAAGGATAACGTTTATACCGATCCGGAATATAGTGCCGGTGACGGAAACAGCAACGGTAATGCCATTGGTTTAACCAGCTTAGGCCAAACGCCGCCATCGCGTTTCTTTGGTGGTACTTTATCATTAACGTTTTAACAGCAAATTATATGAAAAGAATACTTAGTTTGATAATGGTAGGGTTTGTAACGTTTGCTGCAACATCCTGCAAAAAGTACCTGGATATTAATACAAATCCAAACACGGCTACATCATCTACACCAGAACTGGTTTTGCCTCAGGCAATAACTGCTATCGCCTCGCAAACTGTAGAATACAATTTTTACGGTTCGCAGGTGGCAGGATACATTGCCAATGGTGGTGGTGTGGCTTTTTCGGGCCCTATATTAACTTATAATTACGATGCAACCTCTCAGCAGGCATTGTGGAATACAAGTTATGATATAGCTAACGACGTAGAATATATTATAACCAGTACCGAAGGTCAGCCAGATCTTTTATACTTTAATGCAGCAGCCAAAATTTTAAAGGCTTTTGTGTTTCAGCGCTTGGTAGACCAATATAACGATGCGCCATACACCGACGCTTTAAAAGGTGCAAATAACGTAACACCTAAATACGATAAAGCAACTGATATTTATAAAAGCTTAGGCGATTTGCTGGACGCTGGTTTAACTGTATTTGCAACACCAACAAACCCTGCAACAAGTGCTGCCTTTATTAAGGCCGATGTAATGTTTGGCGGCGATAAAACAAGATGGGCTAAATTTGCCAATACATTAAAGTTGCGTATGGTGCTTAGAGCAGGTAATAAAGTAGCATTCACTAAAACAACATTTGATACAGCAGTTGGATTTTTAACCGAAGATGCTACCGTAAACCCTGGTTATACAAAAGTTTCGGGCAAGCAAAATCCAACCTGGAACAGGTTTGCATACACATTTGCAAATGCTACAGTTACGCTGGGCGGTCAGTATCCGCCAACACCATTTGTACGCGCTTTTTATGATGGCACTAAATTAACAGATGTTACCCGTGCCAATCTGGTTTACAAGGTGGGTGTTGCTGCGGTGACTAACCAATTAGGTAATACTGTACAAAGCGCTGGTCGTGGTGCAGTTCCTAACTCATGGTTTAGGGGTACCAGTGCAACAGCATATGAATCAATAGGTATTTTTAAAGGATTCGATGCTGCCCAGCCTGTCTTTTTATTAGCTGATGCTTACTTTTTGCAAGCCGAAGCCAATGTTAGAGGTATTCTTACCGGCGATGCACAAGCTAATTTTAACAGTGGTATAGATGCATCATTCAGGTATCTGAATAAAAATGCAGCTAATGCGGTTACTGCAGGTAAAGCTCCCGCTACTGAGGGTGCTGCATACCGGACAGCCAATGCTACAAAATATCTGGCTAATTTTGCCCTTGCAACAACAACCGAACAAAAAATTGAAGCTATCATCACACAAAAGTATATAGCGCTTAATTTTTTATTTGGTGATGAAGCTTGGAACGATTATAGAAGAACTGGATATCCAGTAAGTAACTCTTCGCCAGGTGCAGCCCCTGCAGAAACTATAGTATCTATTGCTACAGAATCAACTGCACCCGACAGGCTTCCTGCAAGGTTACAGTACCCTGATACAGAGTTCAAATATAATTCGGCTAATGTTCCAACTATTGATAAGTATACCACTAAAATATTCTGGGCCAGATAGTTCGCATTATTAACATAAAAATAGAAGCAACATGAAAAAAATATTTAATATGATCGCTTTATCAGCTATGGTACTTGTAACGAGTTCATGCCTGAAAAGTAAAGATCTCATTGGGCCCGATGCCCCTAATAGTATAGGTGCTATTATAGAGTTTGCTAATCCAACTTATATTGCGGCAAGTACTGGTACACTTACAGTTCCCACAGCACGTTATGAATTTACATTAGGTAAAACGGCTGCAGGAGATAAGGTACATATTGATGTACAGTATGTGGGTACCAACAAGCCCACACCTAATGATGTAACCGTGGCTATAACCACAGATGCAGCAGCTTTATCAACACATAAAACTCAGGCTGGTAGAACGGCTTACCTGGATTTGCCTACAACGTTGTATACACTGCCGACATCGGTAACTATACCAGCAGGAACTTACCTAACCGGTTTTGATATCCCTGTTAAATCTGATCAGTTTGAAGCGGGCAAAACTTATGCGGTAGCTTTAAAAATTGCTTCAGCAAGTTCTGGCACCATAAGTGGTAATTTTGGTACTATAATTTTAGCACTTACGCGCACACCGTAATAGTGTCATAATTTGTAAAACAAAAAAGGCTGTCTATAAGACAGCCTTTTTTGTTTTTGACTGGTTTTTTACTCACCAGCATTACCCATTGGGTCGTGTTCCTGCTTCAACTGGTCTAAAGTCAGGTTAGTGGTACCACCCATGTTCTCTTCTACTTCGCCCATATCGCCCATGGTGGTAAGGGGTTGCTGATTTACATGCTGTGCAGAGGCACCGGCATCTATGTTTTCGGCATCACTGTATTCGGTTGCCTCACGGTCGTTTACAGCGTCTTCCTGCTCATCGGTGTTAAACTTAGCCGCGTCGCTGTTACCGGCATCCTGCATCTTGTCATTGTCTGTGTCCTGAAAATCTTCCCGATTGTCAAAACCGTTATTTGGTGCTGTCATCATTAGGTTTTATTAAATAACCCACAACAATGGGTTGGGTTTTAACCTATACATAATATAAGCTTTATAACGTTAAGATTTTGAGCGGCAACGTTAAACCGTTTATGAATTTCTGCGTCATACCTGCATTAAAACAATAAGCCTGCTGCAAGGCCGGCTCCAATTATACCATACAACATGAAAATAATAAACAGATATTTGGCAGCCGTGGTGCTGGTTGCTGTAACCAGTGCTGTTGTAATTGCCCCGGCGCAGGCACAGCGCGGCGGTTCGCGCGGTGGTGGCGGTTCACGTTCCGGAGGTGGCTTTTCGGGCGGTTCGCGCGGCGGCGGCAACTTCGGCGGCGGTTCACCATCAAGAGGTAATTTTGGCGGAGGTTCATCGTCCCGCGGAAGCTTCGGTAATCCGGGTGGCTCATCAAGAGGTAGTTTCGGCTCGCGCAACGGGGCATCATCCAGAGGGAGTTATGGCAGCCGGGATGGCTCATCAAACCGGGGCGGCTTTGACAACAGAGGCAATGTTCCGCAAAGCGTAAATCCGGGGAGCCGTGGCGGTTATTCGCAAAGAGGAGATTCTCGTGGTAATTATGCACAACGCACTGCACCGTCAAACCGAGGAAGTTACAATCAAAGAAATTACGGCGGTCGCTCAGCATACGGTGTTCGTCCCGATGGTGGCAATCGCGGTGGATATTCATCACGTAACGGCTACAGCAACAGGGGCGGTTCGGTATACCGCGGTTTTAGAGGCCGTTCATCAAATGGTTACTACCGTCCGGGATACCGTAATTCACCATCGCGCAGTTTCTATTACGGGCGTGCGTTTAGCCGTGGTGGCATACGTAGCTATTACAGCAGACCATATATTGGCTTTAACCATTATTATCGTGGCTATTACCATAACAATTACTATCCACGCATTGGGTTTAATTTAAGTGTGTTGCCTTTTGGCTATTATCCGTTCTATTATGGTTCCGATTTGTATTATTATAGCAGCGGTTATTACTACCGTCAGTACAATAATCAATATACCGTAGTTGAACCACCACTGGGTGCCGAAATTTCACAACTGCCCGATGGTGCCGACCGTATCACTATCGACGGACAGGATTATTATGAGTTAAACGGCATTTATTACCTGCCTGTTCAGCGCTCGAACGGAACAATAGTATACCGTATTGCCGGTAAAGACGGCGAACTGGATACCGATCAGGAAAACAGAAGTATGGGGTCAGACAATAATGCTGATTACGACGATGATTCGGCTTACTACCCGCAGATTGGTGACGTGATAGACGAATTGCCCGAAAACAGTCGCAAAATAACCATAAATGGCGAAAAGATGTACGAAGCACCTGACGGCGTTCATTTGCGCGAGCAAACAGACAGTAGCGGAAAAAAAGTTTATGTGGTTGTTAGCGTACCCAGCCAGCAGTAATTAAAATAGAGTGATATAGTTTTTGGGAGGCAAAGCCGGCAGGCTTTGCCTCTTTTTATTTAACTTTTTTCTTCCCATACCTGGCAAAGGTGCAGTATGGTTTCCACTACCTTTTGCATATCCTGAACAGATACCCATTCCTGTTTGCCATGAAAGGCATGTTCGCCGGCAAATATATTAGGTGTAGGCAACCCCATATAAGATAACCGCGAGCCATCCGTGCCGCCCCTGATACTGCACAATTTAGCATCTAAACCTGCCCGCCGTATGGCTTCCATACCATAAGCCACAATTTGCGGATGCTGATCTAATACGGCTTTCATGTTGCGGTATTGTGGTTTGATGTGCAATTGGTAAACAGCATCAGGAAAGTTTGCTAACACCTCGTTTGCCGTTTGTCTTATTACTTCAGCGTGTTGCGATAACTTGTCCTCATCAAAATCCCGGATAATAAAATCGATAGTGGCGTGCTCTACATGGCCTTGTATACCAACCGGATGTACAAAACCCTGCATGCCCTCTGTGCCTTCGGGCGATAGTTCGTATGGTAACGTAGCGATAATTTGTCCGGCAATTTTCAGGGCGCTCTGCATTTGTCCTTTGGCGAACCCCGGGTGTGCGCTGATGCCTTGTATCGTCAGTTTGGCACCATCAGCCGAGAAAGTTTCGTTTTCCATATTGCCTGCGGTTTCGCCGTCTACGGTATAAGCGGCAAAGGCACCCAGTTTTTGCAGGTCGGCCTTATTTACGCCGCGCCCTATCTCTTCATCCGGCGTAAACAGAATTTTGATGGTGCCATGTTTCAGTTCCGGATGGTTAACCAGTTGGTAGCAGGCATCCATAATCTCTGCAACACCGGCCTTGTTATCGGCGCCCAGCAGGGTGGTTCCGCTGGCCGTGATCACGTCATTACCGATCTGATTTTTAAGTTCGGGATGATTTTGCTGCTTTAATACCTGTGTCGTATCATCCGGCAATACCAGGTCCTGACCCTGATAATTTTTGTGAACCAAAGGCTTCACGCCCTCGCCGCTGCAATCGGGCGAGGTATCCATATGGGAGCAGAAGCAGATTACCGGTACATTCGATTTATCTGTATTGGCCGGTAGGGTAGCATATACATAACCGTGCTCGTCCAGATGTGCATCGCTCACACCGATGGCCAGCAATTCTTCTACCAGCAGGCGACCTAAGTTCTTTTGTTTTTCGGTAGATGGACAGGTTTTCGATTCCGGGTCGGATTGCGTATCGATAGTAACATAACGCAGAAAGCGTTCGGTAACCGTAAAGTTTAGCGGGGTATCCATATAGATAATAACGGGTGCAGAACAAAAATGAAGTTTAATTTCGGGTTACGTCCATAAAAAATTATATTACCTTTAAAACGATGGATATCGAAGAAATACGCACCCACTGTTTGCAAAAGCCCTGGGTTACCGAGGGCTTTCCGTTTGATGAGGATACGCTGGTATTTAAGGCCGGCGGCAAAATGTTCCTGCTCATCAGTCTCGATAAAAGCAACAGCATCAGCGTTAAATGCGACCCGGAACTTGCCGCAGAACTGCGCGAAAGTTATACCGAGGTGCAGCCCGGCTATCATCTGAGTAAAAAGCACTGGAACACCGTTGACACCAGCGGTAGTTTAACCCGCAGCCAGCTTTGCGAAATGATAGACCATTCCTATAACCTGGTTATTAAAAGTCTTCCTAAAAAAGTAAGAGAAACCCTCGCCAATGGTTAACGATATGTACATGCCGCTAAAATCAATAGGTAAGAATGCGCTTTTTGTTTTGCTGGCGATGTTTGCTGCTAGGGCGCAAGCCCAGCTTACACCTTTCGAAAAAAATAAGGATAACAACACCACAGCCACGTATGCGCAGGTAATGGCTTATTATCCGCAACTGGCTAAACAATACCCGCAGCTCAAATTATTTAATTATGGCACAACCGATGCCGGTAAACCGCTTACGCTGGTGGTATTATCTAAAAGCCGGGTTTTCGATCCGGCATTGATTAAAAAGCAGAATAAACGGGTTGTCCTGATTAATAACGGCATTCATCCCGGTGAGCCGGAAGGTATTGATGCCAGTATGATGCTGATACGTGATATGCTGAAAAAAAACCAGTTGCCTAACGATGTCGTGCTTTGCTTTATAGCAGTTTATAATATCGACGGCAGTTTAAACCGCGGCCTGTCGCGCATCAGCCAGAACGGGCCTGATGCTTACGGCTTTCGGGGCAACGCCCGTAACCTGGACCTGAACCGGGATTTTATAAAAGCCGACAGCCGCAATGCGCTGGCTTTTATGCAGATTCTGAATACCTGGCAGCCCGACGTGTTTCTGGATAACCATACCAGTAATGGCGCCGATTATCAGTATGTAATGACCTTGATTGAAACGCAAAAGGATAAGCAGCACCCTGTACTGGCCGGTTATACTGCTAACGTACTATCGCCCGAATTGTATAAACGCATGGCCCAAAGCGGTTATGAGATGACGCCTTATGTAGAAAGCCTGAAAGTAACACCCGATTCGGGTATCGTTGCTTTTCTGGAAACGCCGCGTTTTTCAACCGGGTACACGGTGCAGCACAACATCATCAGTTATGTAACCGAAACGCATATGTTAAAACCTTACGGCAAACGGGTGTACAGTACTTACGAATTTATGCGGCACCTGTTTGCCATTTGCCAGCGCGATGCCGCACAGATAGGCCGGCTGAAACAGCAGGCTGATATGCAGGCACAGCAGCAAAATACCTTTGCTTTGGGCTGGTCGCTCGACGAAAGTAAGTTTGATACCATTTCGTTTAAAGGTTACGAGGCCGGTTACAAACCCAGCGACATCAGCGGCTTGAAACGGTTGTATTACGACCGCAGCAAGCCCTTTACCAAACGTATTAAGTATTACAATACCTACAAACCAACGGTTATGGCCAATAAGCCGGTGGCTTATATTATACCGCAAGCCTGGGGAAAGATAATAGACTTGTTTAAACTTAACAAAGTAGCCATGCGCCGCCTGCGCCACGATACGACACTGAACCTGCAGATGTATTACATAGCCGATTACAAAACCGCGCAACGGCCATACGAAGGGCATTACCTGCACACCGGTGTGCAGCTTAAACCGGTAACCGGCGCCATAAAGTTTTACGAAGGCGATTATGTAGTATACACCAACCAGGCCATTAACCGTTACATCGTAGAAACGCTGGAGCCGCAGGGTGTCGACTCCTTTTTTGCATGGAACTTTTTTGATTCGATGCTATCGCAAAAAGAACATTATTCGGATTATGTATTTGAGGATATTGCTGCGGCTTACCTGAAACAGCACCCCGAGCTGCAAAAACAACTCGACCAGGAAAAGGCTGCTAACCCGCAACTGGGCAAAAGCAGCGGGGCACAATTGGAATATATATACCGTAACTCACCTTATTTCGAAAAAACATATCTTCGCTACCCGGTTGGGCGCATATTAACCGCAACCCAACTCGACCTGAAATAAATGAATGAATATTTAACTGCGGCTCCGGTAGCCTCTGCCATCTTCGTAATTACCATCGTGATTTCGCTATTGGCTTTTTCGAACCAGAACCTAATGGCCAGGATGATGCTGCATCCGTACAGTATATCGCGCGGTCATAATGTGTGGACAGTTATTACGAGCGGTTTAATTCATGCCGACTGGGCGCATCTGTTATTTAACATGTTTTCGTTCTTCTTTTTTGCGTTTTCGCTCGAAGGCATTATTGGTCATTGGCAGTTTGGCTTGTTGTATGTATCCAGCCTTATTTTGAGTGACTTGCCAACCATTGGCAAACATAAAGATGATTATGGCTATCACAGCCTGGGCGCTTCGGGAGCTATCAGTGCCGTGGTTTTTAGTTTTATTTTGTTTAATCCGTTGGTTAAGATCTACATCTTTCCTATTCCGTTCGGGATATGGGCGGTGGTGTACGGGCCGTTATACCTCATGTACTGCGTTTATGCTTCCCGTCAGGCTAACGACGCTATAAATCACGATGCGCATTTTTTTGGTGCGTTAAGCGGCATCATGATTACGGTATTACTTTATCACCAGGTAATAGGTATATTCTTCACCCAGCTGGGTTTATAGCAGGGTTGAGTTTGGCAAGTAGAACGCTGATATCACGGTTAAACTGCCTATACGCCTTTGTACGGTTGCAGTCGCAAAACACAGTTATTCGCCAACAGCGGGCAAACAAAACCG
>Ga0325400_1002764_pt1 | contig 15576 bp, 17 predicted proteins | sample PopdelMetagenome_2_FD_205662 | JGI IMG/M metagenome (GOLD analysis project Ga0325400, IMG submission 205662) | Populus deltoides microbial communities from Bellville, Georgia, United States - Xylem-PdKOR-R1 | ecosystem: Host-associated > Plants > Phyllosphere > Stem > Wood/Secondary xylem... | reverse complement strand
GGGCTTTCATTGAAAACAATCAGCAACGAATATTTTATCAGAAAATCTCATTCAACGTTTTCTTTCCGGAAGCTTCTCTTGATGTGAAATAAAGTTGTCATGGCAGTATACACGTTGATGGGGGAAAAATGGATATTTGTAAAGTACATGGCCCTTTCCGATCTGGATAACTTGAAAGCAAAGACTACTGGACTAGCATGAAAGATGATCTCTAACTAGCTTTAAAAAAAATCTCTCCCGGGAGAGTAGTGAGAGAGGGAAAGACTAGGACCCAGGAGATCGATGAGAGAACAACTGATAGAGGTTGAGTGCCAAGTTTCGTTTTGTTCGGCTTGTTTGATCAACTTAATTAGGTATAAGATTCTATATATAACATCAGCAATGACGTGTGATATTAATGGCTGAATATGGTGCACATTAATTAGTGCAAAAGGTTGGATTGTTGTGTAATCAAAGAACTTCATAGCGTTAAAATAAAAGCATAAGAATGGGCTGTGAAAGATCTTGGAAAAGGACACGCATAGAGCGTCTAACAGGACTGGCACGATAGGCTATTGTGGATGCTTCCGCAGCTGGCGAAGACGAAGAAACAGGAAAAATTAAAAGCCACCCCCATGGATAGCTGATATGTTTTCGTAAGCCTCCGGTAATAGTCAAGCTTTGTAGCTGAAACTACCTCCCTCTAATTCTCCGAGCTAGGCGTCACATGACTCGTATGAATGTATTGATTATTTGAAGGTTTTTTTCTCTGGGTGATCATGCTAGGCTAGCCAGGTTTTTCTGACCAAATTGCATGTGTGAAGAGAATCCCGAAATTTAAATTTCACGTGTTTCATACTCAAAATACTTGAAAAACTAGAAGTCTCGGAAGGGATCCAGAAAGACTCGATCGTAAGGGAAATTTAAATACTAGAAGATTATTTCTAGGCACACAAAATGAGTGTACAAATAAACTAACCAAACATCCCATGTAAGACATTAACCTAAGATTCATGATGCTTTTATAGATAAGGTTAATTATATATATAATTAAGCTAATTCTTTAAGAAATCAGTGACGACTAAAATCTAATATCTCGAACTAGATGAGTTTCTCTTCTCATCTTCCGAACCAATTACCTGAAGGTACTCGTACGTTTGATGAACGATCAAACACTCATTAAAAAAAAACAGAGCAGGAGCAAGAGAAAGAGGGGCAATTTTTTTTTAAAAATAATCATAAAGAGGATATACCAATGTCTCCGTTTTTACTGGGCTTAGGGAAGCATCGGGCTCTGTTGCAACAGGCCCGTAAATCATTGTTGCTCTGCTAATAAAAAGGTGGGCTAAAATGGGCCCATTAAAGAATGGTTGCCCTGCAAATGAAAAAGGTGGGCTGCAGGTTCCCCTGATCACAAAGCTGAAGATCTGGGCTTTTTGTGATCTGACGACTGGGGAAAACTTCTCGTTCTCGTTGAACTTGAAATTTTAACACTCTCCTGTCTAACACGCATCTTCAAAACAAACTTGATACACCTGTCTATTGATACCTCGTACCCGTGTCGCAGCAAATTATTTTTCTCTTCTACGTTCAAGCATCTTTGAAAATTAAATTTACTTTCTTGGAGTAGGTTTACTTCCAATGCTATGCTTTTATGTACCATTCAAATCCCAAAAAAAAAAAAAAATTGATTTATTATGAATGTTCTAATTAAAGTGTCGATGAGCTATTATAATAACAAACACATCTGAAATACATAATATTATCTTAAATAATTAAATAAATGACAAAACTACTTGTCTGACAATCTTAGAAGAGCTTGTCTTGAGATCTTTTGGTGTCGTGACAAATTTTGTTGTCTCTCCAATCACATGGAAAAAATTATTTGGTTAGTTAAGTTTTTTTTTTTTACAATAATCTATATATAATTACATTTTAAATATTAATCTTGTAGAAATTAAAATAATTTATTTTTCATTAACAAAATATACTTTTTATTTATTCTGTATATAAAATTCTATTTTCAAAATATTATTAACAAAACATATATTTTTTTAATTTATTTTTTTAAATCACAATTTGTTTTTTAATATTTTTTCTTAACCACAGGCTACCAAATGCCAAACACAAAGTTAAGTTTTTCATAACGACTACACATCCTCGAAAGTCCAAAACTCCGAAAAGTTCAAATCCTAAACACTACTCTACTATCCTGAACAGAAGCTGCTTCCATACGCTCCATCCTTACTTGCCACTTGGCAAATCTTCGCCTGTCCGATCTAATCATACCCCCACGTGTCGCCCCGGATCTTTCCCAACTCCTCACCGAAAAATATAAGAAAAGAAAGAAAACCCACGCGACAACAAATTGCCAGAAATACCCTCATATATTCTTACTTGTTTGATTTCGTGCATACCTTTAACATCGAACGTCGCTCTTTTGGGTACAGTAGCAGCATATACATACATACATACATACATATATATATATATATAAAACCCTTGCGGATCGGAGAGTAGAAACTCGAAGTCGAGAGTGGAGATCGCGAATAAGACAAAGAAAGAAGGATGAAGATTTTTGTTAAGACCCTGAAAGGCAGTACTTTTGACATCGAAGTTAAACCTGAAGACACGGTTCGCATTTCTTTTTTAGCTATTCCAATTCAATACGCTAGGGTTTTTTTAACTGCGTTTGCCTTTCTGCTTATGTCCAGTAATCGAATAGCCTAATTGTAGAATTGAATTAAGATTGAAGATTGTGATTTTTCTTTATTTTAATTATGATTTTTTTATGTGTATCAGTTGTTAGTTTAAATTTAAGCTGCTGTTTGAGCTAGTGTTTTTAGTAGTGACTTTGGGAATTATGTGGACTGATGCTCCCATTGTGTGAATTTAGGTTTTCTTTCCATAGTTTATGTCGGAATTATACAATCTACGTTGTTTTAGTTTCTCCTAAAAAATAACTGATTGAACGCTTCTTTCTAGAGTTAGAACGGGGTATGGGTCAATTGTATGAAGTGGTCCTATTTACTGAATCACTGATAATATTATAATTTGAATTTTTTTTCCTGTTTGTTCGGTTTTATTCCTACTATTTGGTTTGTCATATGTATTGCTGTTGTGTTCAGGTTGCTGATGTAAAAAAGAATATTGAAACAGCTCAAGGGGTAGCCGTTTATCCTGCTGAGCAGCAAATGCTTATTCACCAGGCGAAAGTTCTTAAAGATAACACCACTTTGGATGAAAATAAAATTGTTGAAAATAGTTTTGTTGTTATCATGTTATCGAAGGTGAGATTTGTTTCTCTTGTGCTTTCTTTTGAATCCTGTTCTCTCCACATTTAATCTGAACTTGCAAGACATGCACACACAATGCCAGCAAAGTACTTACCATGTTTTTACTTGTAGATTGATTTTTAGCTTGGAGAATAGCCATGTATCTTGCTATGTTGTACTCCTCCTGCGTAAAACTATTTATTTCATGCGTGCATTGTCCATGTTTTATATTGTAGCGAGTGGTTTAGAGTTATGTTTTTGATTTGTATATGTCAAAACTATTTATTTCAATGCTTTCCTTTTGCTACATTCTCCAAATATCATTGATGTGTTATATTGTGATGTTTATATTATCAGGTTTCTTGGTTTTGTTCTAATTGTTTGCTTTAAAAATATTAGACTAAGAGCTCATCTGGTGATGGTTCAACTGCACCAACTGCCCCTACCACCAAGGTAATAACATTGCAATTGTTGTTTGTGATGCTTTTGCAACTTGCACCAAACAGCTAGTACGAGGGCTTAAATATCACAATCGCTGCTGTGAAAAGCCCTTGTCAATTCATATATAAAGTTCTTGCTACAGGCACACTGGTCATAATATTTTATTGGTCTCAATTAGAAATATTTGTTAGCAAAAGGCTCCCTTCTACCACTCTATTCACTGTCTTGAATTAAACTGGTGCTTATGCAGGCACCTACAACAAGTACCCCGGCATCAACAACAGCACCTCAAGCTCCCACATTGACATCTGCACCGTGAGTCTAAGGGCTCGATGCCATTGCTGTCTGCAAAGTTGTTGACTTCTTTAAGATATCAATGTCTTGCATTCTGTTGTCTGCTCATTTTTATATGTTCTTACTTAACAGGCCAGCATCTGCTCCTGCTCCTGCTCTGGTTTCTTCAGTTGCTGCTGCGTATGTATTCTATTCCATCTTTAGTTAGTGGTTTGTCTTGTTTGAACCATGCAACGTGCCTTCAATCCTTTTGTTCTCTTTGAGACCTCTCTCTCATTTTATCTCTTCAACACAGTTTCCTTCTTCTTCTTTTTTCTTTTGAAAGTTTGGCATTATTTGCTGAATCAGGTCAGACTATGTTTATGGCCAAGCAGCATCTAGTCTGGTTGCTGGAAGTAACTTGGAGGTAGCAGTCCAGCAAATTCTTGACATGGGTGGAGGGACTTGGGATAGAGATACTGTTGTTCATGCTCTTCGGGCTGCTTACAATAATCCAGAGAGAGCCATTGAATATTTATATTCTGTAAGTTGTCTATTTATGAGATTCTTTAAAAAAAAAATTTACCGAGGAGGGATAATGGATTTATTATTTTGTTATTGGAGAATATATCGAACCATTGCTGGCTAATTATTTCTTGAAAGTGCTCGGTGGGTTTTGCTTGTGCTACAAGAAGATTCAGGAGTGGGCCTAATATTGCCCTGAAGAATAGTTTGGTGCATGTTCTTGTGATATTTATTTTACTGAAGGATATAACTAAAGAACTATATATGTAGATTATGTAAGTTAATTGCACGTATTCTTGCCAATGAAGAACTTTATGTGTTATGTATTTGATGCTGCTCTCTAGATCTAATTATATGAATTGCGACATGTTCCATTGCATAATATCTTAGAAGAAAGGAGCTGCTTGGACTTGCATGACTTAAACTGTTCTTTGGAATAATTTTGAATTTTCAGGAAGTGATTGAGCAGCAGTTGTTAATAAGAACAATTATTTGTTGTTGATTTCCTTCTGAAATTCCTGTTGATCAACTTTTTTCTGTCCAGTCTCTTCATTGCTTTTGCTCAAACATCCAAGCCAACGAGGGTCTCTTAAGTATGCCATTTATGTGTTCTTTTTAAACATTCTGCATGTTTGGAGTGCTCCCTTATCTTTGTGTGTGTAATTTTCATTTTGTTGTTCCCAACTTTGGTAATTGCAAATAACAGGGTATCCCGGAACAAGCAGAAGCTCCACCAGTGGCTCAAATCCCTATAGGTGGGCAAGCTCCTGCAGCTCAGCCCCAGCAGCATCCAACACAAACTGCTGCAGTTCCTTCTGGTGGACCAAATGCAAATCCTTTAGATCTTTTCCCACGGGTAGTTGTTATGTAACCATTTACTGGTCAATTATGTGAGATTTTCTGGGTATTTTGACTCTAAAAGTGATAATTTTTTCCCGCTCATAGGGCCTTCCCAACGTGGGTTCAGGTGCTGGTGGAGCAGGAACTCTTGATTTTTTGCGGAACAGTCAACAGGTCTCTCTTTCTCTTCTCTGTCTGTTTCTTAGTGATGCCTTTTGACTGATGCATAACCGATGGCAATGGAATTTTATCCTGTGATTATTGCCAGTTCCAAGCCTTGCGAGCTATGGTGCAGGCTAACCCGCAGATACTGCAGGTTCTTTTCTTACCTCCTCTTGTTATTTAATTTTCCCTCTTAATAGGTTGTGTGTTAATTCCTTCTGTTTGTCAGCCTATGCTTCAAGAGCTGGGAAAACAAAATCCTCACTTAATGAGGCTTATTCAAGAGCACCAAGAGGATTTTCTCCACTTGATCAATGAACCTGTTGAAAGTGGAGAGGGGTAAGATTATTATTTTTGTTCTTTCCATACTAGTTATGCTATTTTGTTTTGCTAATTTGTTTTTTCATATGCCTACAGGAATGTGTTGGGGCAGCTTGCTGCAGCAATGCCACAAGCTGTAACAGTCACTCCTGAGGAGCGCGAGGCAATAGAACGTGTAAGTTCTGCATCATTTTTACAGTAAATTTAATCTTGTGAACCATGCTTTTTAAGATTTGAATGACTTTACCTTAAAACTGTTTTTTATTTATTTATTTTCATTAAATTATGTCTAGTTTTTAAAGTTGCGTGAATGATTATTAATAACCTTTTTTTGACATTGTTACCATTTCAGCTTGAAGCTATGGGTTTTGATCGTGCACTTGTATTGGAGGTATTCTTTGCCTGCAACAAGAACGAGGAGCTGGCTGCCAACTACCTCTTAGATCACATGCATGAGTTTTGAGGATTGATTGGGTGGAAGCGGAGTCAATCCTTGTGTCCTCTGGAAAAATGTTTCTTTTTATTTACTATTTTAACCCTTTTATATATCCCCCCAACTTTATTTTAATATCAAGTTTGGAGCTCTATGATGTGAAGTGTCTGGACAGGAACAAGATGTACGTTCCTACCCCGCTCTCTCCTTGGTTAGGGTTCTTACAACTATATAGATGGTTGTCTTGGTAAATTTGATTTTTCTATGTAAATTTCGGTTCTGTCTGGACTCTGATGCCATCTAACAAATTCACCGAGAATTCTCCGAACAGCGGGCCTAAGCAGTCCTATGACACTGCTTCCTAACGTCTATTTTGTTCAGCATGTTCAGTATTTTGCTGTGCTTGAACAGTGATGGTGTTTTTCTGTAATTTGTATTCTCCTTCCTGGGAAGCTGATGAGGGATGGTCGTGGCTAGCTATCTTGGGTTGGAAATATATTCTGCATCAAAGGATGAAAAAGCACTGGTCAACCTGTATGTTATGCTCAAGGTACCTCTAGAAAGGCTGCTACTTTTGGCCATTGACAGTGTCAAAGAGCCTATCTGAGAGGTATTTTTGTGACTGCAAGGGCGAGGTATCACTTCTATAACTCGTGTAAGTCGATCTTGAATTGGAGTTTCTAAAGCAAGCTTCTTCAAAGGTACCTGCTATTATTTATATGAAAGCTCCAACCGGAAATTAGAGTCATACTTCAGGTTCGTCGGCTCACAAACGGACTTTCTGAGGTGATATTTATAATATATTTGGTGGGGTACTTTACACAGCAGAAGAGAAGATAAGCCCACCGTATTTCTAACTTCCAAGACAAGATTCTTTAGTAGGTGGACATTACCTTCGGGGCGCCATTTGAAGCTTCATCTCAGTACGTATCATCAATTTATTATGCATGATGAGTCGAGTTGAAGGTCCCAATACTGCAGTGTCCTTGGTAGAAAGAACCACACAGAAAGAGGAGCGTTCCCTCGCAGGTTTTCGGCTTCTGTTACGGTATTAAGCATTCATGGGGTATTTGAAAATAAATTGGTATTTTTAGAAGGAGATTTTCTAGTAGATGCAGTGATAGCAATGTTTTGAATAGCTCGACACGTTATTGGATAAATACCAGTTTTTTTATGGGTTATATTCTCATGTAAAAGTTTGTGTATTGAATTAGATTATGGATTTGGTATTATTTTCATATCTTTTACACAACATATAAATTTTTATGTGTTGGCCTTATTCAAGCTATTTCAAGGAAGGTATCATGTAAGTAGACTTCCGATCCGATGACCATGAAAATCGAAAGCCTCTCTTTTCTAAATAATGTTACGTAAACCTCAAAATTGCAAGACAAATCAGATTATTCTCTCATAAGAACAAAATCAATCAAGAACTGGGAATTGTCCAGTTAATGAAGGCAAAGCAAATGTCTTTGATGCCCTGGAACATTGGTTGCAGTACATTCAAGTTTGTTAAAGAACACCTTATAATAATTATTCTATAGCCAATTAATTGCCCAAACACATATTGGGTATGGACAAATAATTAAATACTGGAGGTGTTGATGTGGTGTTGTTTTTATTTATAAAAATATTTAAATAATATATTTTTTATTTTTTAAAATATATATTTAAATAATATAGTATTTAAAAATTTATTCTAGATATCAATACATGACGAAAAAAACTAATTCAAAGCAAAGCAATAAAAAAAAACTTTAATGTTTTTTAAAAATTACTTTTAGATATAAAAACAAACAGGTTATGGTTAAAGTGATAAAAAATGACATTTATCTGAGAAGAGAGACATTGTGGTGGAAAATGACATGTCGGTCGGGTTGTTGATTGGCAAACAAAACCGTCTCACCTGTTTTGTATCTGTTCAGGACTTCGGAAACTTCTGATGGACTTGGGAATCCCAAACACCATTCTTGGAATTTTCTTTTCCCCGTTGAAGACTCCGAGGTCCCTTGACTGAAGCTTCCCAGCACGGTACCTTCCCATAAATGAAAAATAAAATTCCAAAAACCAAGTTTGTCGAAAAAAGGAGGGAAGAAATTAAGAGCTCGAGGGCTCATTAGGCTTTTGCAGGGGCCGTCATCAGTCTACTTTTTACCTATAACATAAACCCTTCAAGTTTTAGCTACAAGAAGATCATGGGCTGATAGCCCAATAAAACAAATTTTATCTAGAACAGAGACGAGCCACCTTCTGACGGACCTTAACCTCGCAAGAAAAAACAGAGTCTCAACGGCCCAAGAAAGAAAGAGATTTGAATAATCACAGCATGATTCTTCATGATCTCTCGATTCTCTCCTTGCTAAAATAGAATATTTATTATTACTGTTATTTTTTTTTTTCCCTAGGCAGACCGCAACTCAAGCAGAACCTTCCCAGTTTCTCAAGCCACTGGCCTCACAATTCCACGCTTTTATTCCCTTTCCAATGACAAAAAAGAACGAGTGAGAGAGAACCAACAAAGAAACCTCACGCAACTTTCATTTATGTCGTTGCTTATTATTCCAATTCTCCTTTAGTTTTCAACGAAAGAATTTTCTCGTTCAACTCTTGACAAATTCAAAAGGCAAAATAACACCGTGTGAAAGAATAGGAATCGATCCTATATAAAAGGAAACCCACCACCATCAACAATGATGCCTCCTCCACCACGCTCTTCCACAACATTATACAGCCAACAACAACACGAAGCACAAGACGACTTTGTTGTTGAAGAGGAGGCTACGGAAGCCAACATGACGACAACGACAAAAACAAGAGCAAAAACACCCTTATCGGAGATTGTAGAGGCGTTTGAGGAGCTAGCAAAATCTCTGAATTCTCGGAGGATCAGAAATTCAGACAAAGGAGCTGGAGGAGAGCTTAGATTGGATGCGTTCTCTAAAACATGTTCTTTGGTCTCTGTTCTTTTCAGCTGCCTCGGTCTTGCCTTTCGATTCGCCGAGTCCGAGTACGTTGCCAAGGTTCTTCCATTCTCCTTCATTTCTCTCCTAAAATCTTCCGTTTCTTTTTTTTCTTTTATTTTTTTAAAATATTTACTTTATTTACTCTCTTTTTTCTGCCTGACACTTGATGCATAAATTCAGGTTCGTGATCTTGTGGAAGCATCGAAGGAGTATAACACTTTACAAACTATACTCGATCTAGATGTTGCAAATGGCACAGTAAGAACATCAGGCAGTCATTCACGTAATTTACGTCGAGTCAGGCAGGGTCTTGACCTTATCAGGGCTTTGTTTGAACAGTTTCTGTCTACAACGTACGTCCATCCCCTTTCAATTTTTCTTTTCCCTTTTTGTTTTTCACATCCACAGCATGTTTTTCTGGTAAAATGGATTAGTTATTTTGCGTTCATGCTTTATGCAATGGATTGAATCGCATGTCATGTGCCAGCAGTTTAATATTTCCTAAGGCTCTGCGTTTGTGCATTCTAACATTTAGGTTGTTACTTTTACAGTGATTACTCTTTAAGAGAAGCAGCAACAACAGCCTATTCACAAGTTTGTGCACCATACCATACATGGGCTGTCAGGACAGCGGTTTATGCTGGCATGTATACTCTTCCTACTAGGGACCAACTTCTACTGAATCTCAATGAAACTGGTGAGTACATTTTAATTATCGTAAACCTTTCTATAGGCTAGGAACTATAAGGGATATGATTGCGGTGATGGTTTAATTAGAAATATGAACCTTGAGGTTCCTTAAAATCTCTAGAATCTTAACATCGGGCAACATTTTCTTAAGGAAGGTAGGAAGTTTATGGATTAAATTTCGTGAACATCTGTCTGTTTGAAAACCATTGGGAATAGGGAATAAAGTAAACTGTAGTCAGAATGTCTGTTTCCATGAATGTAGAGCAATGCATCCAATACAGAAAAGAGAAAGAGGGCAGTATCTAAATTTATATGTTATGCAACCCCTAAATTTTCTGTAAAATCTCATTTACTCGTAAAAGAGAGAGATTGGTTGTTTACTAAAAGTGCAGTTTCTCTTTCGACTAATTCAATCAACTTGGTTACCATTTATGACTGTTGAATGCATATAAATTTGTATGGAGAACTGGAGAAGAGAGGAAGTATTTTTACTCTTTGGCTAGTCTCACTAAATAGGTCCCATGGACTCAAGAATTGTTGGCATCTTAGTTTTCAGTTCCATAAATGGACAGGTAAAATTTTTGAAAGCAATCAATCAAAAAAAAAATTATATGTTACCGAGTCCGAGAAGTTCGCATCGCGGTGCTCTTTTATGCTAAATGGCATTCTTCTATTTTCTTCACAAATGAGCTTTTTTATTGTAGCTTCAATTGAAAACATGTTACCACTGAGATCGGTTGAATTCAAATTTAGCCTCCTTGGGGAGATCTAACTTCTGTTGTAATTTTGATGCAGAACATTCAGCAGAGAAGAACATGAGAAGGTATATCAATGCCTCACTTCCAGTCATCGAGTATATTGATAGGCTTTACATTTCCAGGAATATCCGCTTGGACTGGTAATTTTGACCTGTTACGGGAAAGTCACCTAATGCAAGGGTTTTCTGACTTGGCTGCATTCCTATGGCAGCTATTTCGAGTCAGTCGTTCTGACTTACTCAGGCGGTTGCTAAGCATTCTCCGGTTGACAGCAGCTGTCGTCGATATCTATTTTTTAATGGAGAAAGAACATCACATGATTTGTAAATAAATAGCTGTCTCGAAACAATAATTTTATGTGCCGGGCAATGCGATGGCCAGTGCAACACAATCGTATTGTTGACGGAATGTCTGTTGGTTATTAATCACCAACAAAATCATAAGATTATGTAATATCATAGTTAGCAATAGATCAAACACTACTTGAATCCTTCAGCAATATGTTAGATTGTCTGGTGGCTTAACCTCGAACCACCATAAAATCGAGGGAAGGCTTTGTTAAGGATGTTAAGGACATGGTCGTAGGGAAGGCTTTGTCTTCGCTTGTGTTGTCTGGTGAATCAGAAAAGCTCAATGCAAATGACCTCTTGACTGGGATTCAGAGCGTAGCAAATGACTTCTTTAAGTTTCTGTCCACGAGATGTCGTTCTGGTAGTGAATGTGAATCTTTTTTTTCTCTAAGGGACGAAATCTAGTAGTTCTGAAAGTCGTATATCATGAAAACTTATAATCCAAATTGCATGCATAGGCTACTTGTGGAATCAACCTCTGAATCACATTCAGGTTTTACCGTTTCTTTTTTCCAATTGTTGTTGTGGGGGAAAATGCTTAATTGTCTTGAGTATGACTCATAACCAATCTAAAGGAACAAATTAACTCAGGATACCCACAGTTTATCCAAATTTATACCTCAAAAGATCGATGCAAATGCTACGTTTGTGGCAAAGCATTACCCTGGCTTCTGTCAAAAACTTTCAACAACTAGCTTTTTTATTTTCATCTTTAAAATTATACTCAACAGTATTTGTAATGAAATGCGTAGAAAATCACGACAAAAGGAAACTAAGGCACTGCAAAACCATCTTCCAGTGCCCAGTGTTCTGCTCAATAGACATGCCATCATCTCATCAAAGACCAAAGCATTGAAGCCAAAATCAACAGCATTCTTTCTATAAAAATTCATCACAGCATTTATAATGTCAGGCTCTCTGGGTTCTCCACAATCCTAGCAAAGGTCTGAAGGAAGGCAGCCAAGTCAGCGCCATAGACGATTCGGTGATCGGCAGTCACATTCACCTGAAGAGAACCAAATAATTTAGTTGGAGTATCCTACAGAATCATTTGCTAGGAAGGAAATCTGAAAGGCACTTCCACTAAAATCCATGGAGCTCTATTGTGTTTGATGTTTGACTTCATCAAACAACCAAATAGCAATATATTTCGATTTTCAAGAATATCAAATAACATATAACCTACAAAGGGAAAGCAAAGGGACCTAAATCAAATAACATATAATCTCATCAGAAATAAGATAAAATAATCTATACGGAGGATAGGTGCCAGGGACCGTAAATAATCAGAGCAACATCAAAGCAGGGCTTTTTTTCCCCTCCAGAGAGCACCCGAGCCTTTGAGATTCACTTATATGACTTTTCCCTTGATATTTCCCCCCTTAAAGAAGATCGATTGACTTGCAAGAACAAACAGCTATTTATTGATAAGTATGATGTGAAGCTATTACCTTGATTACAAGATGATAGAAAGCAAACTTAGTAAAAGGCTTAGAACACTTTGCTTGCCTTTCAAGTTAAAATCTAGTCGAAATATCATTTTCCAGTGACTATTGTTTCAACTAGCAACTGGTGAGTTTTTTCAAGAACAGTATTCCAAGAAAAAGAAACATTATGATCTCTAATACGCTATTCATGTAAATTGCTTCCTGTGCCTATTATTTCAAAATTAATTCTATTTTGCATACTCTGATGATATAGTCACAAAATAATTTCAAGGAGACAACAAGGCCAACCGTTTGAACATGTGACAACCATACATGTATTGCATAATCCCCAATGAAGATTGAAACTAAATAATTATGAAACAAGGGTCACTTAATATCATTAACTAACCCAATGCCCCTGCTCTCTGTGCACAAACTCAGACAGACCCCATGGGAAAATAGATATATCGACCACAAAAAAGAAGATTGAGAAACTTTCCAATGCACTTTAAGTGGAAAAAACTGGATTCCTTCTTGTAAGATAATTCAAAGATGTAAGAAAAATGTTCTGCTGTGATCTACAATTTTGTCATCCGTTTGTTTGTTTTCAGACAGAAACTTATAAGACAATGGAAATCGCACTCACCAGCATTTTATTTTTAACGCTGAAGAATCCATCTTTATCAGCCAACACAGTTGGTTTTGATGCTCCAACAGCCATGATAGCCCCCTGAACATTGTTTCCAATTTTTTAGCAAATCTCTAAAAAAATCAGGAGGGAGTTCCCCAACTAACAGAAATAAAAAGCCTGTCTATCACCACTCACGTGGCCTGGAGGAAGGATGGCATCAAATCTGTCTACTCCAAACATTCCTAAATTGGATACAGTGAAAGTCCCTGCGTACATACAGAGTTAGAATTATTGCTCCAAAGAGATTTTTAACCCGGATTCAAGCCCTTAATAGGGTAAGGAGAGACACAGACACGGAGAAGTAACTCATATGATAAAAACCTGAATTATACTCGTGGGGCTGAAGTTGTTTTGCTCGGGCCTTCTCCACCAACTCTTTCCATTTTTTAGATAACAAGTACAAATCCAACTACAACAACAAAGCATTTTACCCATTTGAACTGAAAATAGTCATGTGCCAGAAACCGATACAAAATCAATCATCCATGAATAAAAAGAAAATCATAATATCATATGCATTTAATAATCAGACTACCTTATCAGCGTCCTGAAGAACAGGGGTTATCAACCCACCATTGATTGCCACTGCCACTGCAATGTTAATTTTACTGTTGTACGTAAAGCTCTTGCCATCTTTACAGCTTGCATTGACAACTGGATGCTGAACAAGTGCCATCGCTGCAGCTTTTACCAACAATGCAGTCATTGTCACACCCTTGGGTTTAACCTGAAAATAACCATAAACTCACACATTTCAAATCATCAAAAGCCAAATTCAGTAAAATTATCGTTCCCGACAAAATTAACAAAATCATTTTACCTTGTCGTGAAATGCATCAAGAGCATCAGTTATCACTGGATACCCAACCCTAAAAGTCGGAACGGAAAGACTCTCCACCATATTTTTTGAAACAGCCGCTTGCATTGTCGTGAATGGCACAAAATTTGACCCCGGTAGAGGAGGAGGGACTGAAGAACTCGCTGCAGCCTTAACCGTGGCAGCAAGACTCTCACTCGGCTTCGAAACAGCAATCCCCGCAGCTGCCTCCACGTCAGCAGGAGTAACCCTCCCATACGGGCCCGTTCCAACCACGTTATTAATATCCACCTTATGCTGCTTCGCCAATTTCTTCGCAAACGGGGTCACAGTCGTCTTCCTCGGCCCCTCAGGTGCAGCCGGTGGTTGCGAGATTGTAGGAGTGGAAGTGGCCGGAGGAGGAGGAGTGGGAGTAACAGTTTCTGCTACAGGTGGAGTTGAACCACTTGCTTTCGAGGCAGCTTTCGCCTTGGCTTCCGCAATTTCCTCTTCAGTTTCAGCTAAAAGTCCAATTGAAGCGCCAACAGGAGCGGTTTCGCCCTCGGGGACTACGATTGCGGCGAGAATGCCATCGTAGAAGGTCTCGACATCCATGTCGGCTTTATCAGATTCGACGACTACGACGCTTTCGCCTTTGGAGAGAAGGTCGCCTTCGGATTTAATCCAGGAGACGATCTTTCCCTCGGTCATGGTAGAGCTGAGAGCAGGCATGAAGATCTCACGTATCTTGGCATTGACTCTGAAGGAATTGGGATTTGTTTTGCGGTGGGACAGAGTGGACGGGAGGAGAGGGAGGGAAGGGGAGAGGGAGGAGGAGAAGTTGTTGATTGGGGTTTTGGAGAGGAATGGAGTGGAAGCCATTGGTGGACTGAGAGAGATTGGATAGTGTGTGTTAATGGAAAAGAGATGAAAACGAAATGAAGGGAAATAGTGGAAGAAGGAAAAAGGAAGAACTAAAGAGAGGGAGGGGGCGGAGATGACGAGGTGATGAAGTCGGTTGGATGGAAGATTTGAGCTACAAGACAGCAACCCCAGCCCCCTACTGTGTTTACCATCGCCCCCGAGCTTTTTTTCCCTTTGATTTATTGAAGGAGATGCTGGATGGTATGGAGAATGCTTGTAATGTGATCTTATTTTCTATTTTTCCCCGGTGATAGCTTCATCTGTATAGTAACAAACCAGTAGGCAAGCATCACCCGCAATGCTCTGGGAACTGCTCCTGGAATATGGTTCTAATTTTTTATTGATTATTAATATAATTAAATATTAAAATTAAAGTCGGTCAAAATTAGGTGGATTTTTAATGATTAAGTGATGATCAATTTAAAATCTAACAAATTAAAATTCTTAAGTTTCAAAAATTAAAAATTTTAGTTCGAAAATTCAAAAACTCCATCGTTTTACTTGAAAAAACTAATTCGATGGTTGGTTTTCTTAACCCTGGAGTTAGATGGCTCCATGGATTTTCAAATAGAGTTTTGGCAATGGCATGGACGAACTATTTATATTTTCAAATATTCATCGCACACGTGGTTGTGAGTGCATGAGAATTTATCTTTAAAATACAATATATTATTTTTTTCATAAATAACAGCAATTGGATTTTGTATTTAAGAATTGAAAAAATTCTA
>Ga0325400_1002763_pt1 | contig 15576 bp, 16 predicted proteins | sample PopdelMetagenome_2_FD_205662 | JGI IMG/M metagenome (GOLD analysis project Ga0325400, IMG submission 205662) | Populus deltoides microbial communities from Bellville, Georgia, United States - Xylem-PdKOR-R1 | ecosystem: Host-associated > Plants > Phyllosphere > Stem > Wood/Secondary xylem... | reverse complement strand
AAGTTTATTTCAATTCACTTTTATTTTCCACACTAATTTTAGAGAAAAGGGTTGCCTGCTTCATATCTCACAGGGAAAGTGTTGAGATCTCTCGTAAAAGTGCAATTACAGGGCTACTAGAGCCTAAATGATTAGATAGACATGTTCTAACTGGTTGGTGTTGGTATCTCGTCTTTTCTATTAGCCGATTGGTAATCAATTTACGTTTTGGATGCCTAGGTTTTACTGCTAGCACCCTTAGCTTTCCATTAGAGGTGGCCAGGAAACGACTAATGGTGGGAGCTCTGCAGGGTAAATGTCCACCCCAAATGGCAGCAGCCCTCTCAGAAGTAATTAGGGAGGAGGGGCCGAGAGGACTTTACAGAGGGTGGGGTGCAAGCTGTTTAAAAGTGATGCCTTCCTCTGGCATCACTTGGATGTTTTATGAAGCTTGGAAAGATGCACTGCTTGTTGAGAAACGGCTTTTATAACAGCTTTGGCAAAAAAATCTAGCATCATGTTCCTTCGGAGGCAAATGTTGGGATCGTTTTATCATAAAGATAAGGAGGAAGGTGGCACCTATCCTGCTGGTGAATGTTCCGAGGACCCATTGTTGAATTGAATTACACATGTTTATGGATAATCATCGTTATAGGATTGGGCTATCCTTTTTCTGTAATGCCCATTTCGATTTCTGACCCAAGCTAAAATTTATCAGCCGAGCTTCAAAAAGGAAAAAATGCGGCCTCTCGTAATCTTTGATATGTACCAAACAGGTTCTTGATCTTGATGTCCTGAGTTAACAAAATTCTGTTTTCCGCATCCCAGATTACATTTTTGTCAATGATGATTCTCATTACTGATAAATTTTGTTGCATTATTCAATCCAAAAGGGAGGGATTGGTCTGTGCTTTAAAACTAAAGTTTATCTATCCTCTTTCAGAAAATACAATTCACATGGCTTTTCACTCATTACAACCTCTGCGTATTCTATTCAAATCCTATGAAAGACTGCAAGAAAATAAATCAGAAAGAATTTATTATTACAAGCGGAAGATGGTTTCTTAGTCGTCCTAGGTAACGTGTGTTTAGTTTGGAAAAGATATGTTTTCAAAAAATTATAAATTTTTCTTAACTAAGATGGGTCATACTCTAAAGGTGATACGGTGACGTTGTCATTTCCCAGAGGGATAAGCCAAGCCGCAGTTGAAAAAGAAAATCACGCAGAAGCTACGGTGTCGTTTAACGGGTCTCCCTCTTGGCGCTTTGATTATGTTCCTGTGCTTCTTCCCTCGCTTCCTATAAATAGAGCGAACTTCCCATTTCCCTCCTTTCTGCAGCGGGCACTAACCTTTTCTATGCCCCCCCCCTGCAAAACCCTAATCTTCCACAATTATAAGAAGAAAAACCCTAGAAATCTGAACCCTTATTTTCCTTCTGTTTTGATCGATCCTTTAACAAGTAAATAAACAAGGAAATGGAGAAGAGGGAAGTATTATTAGATAGATGGAGAATCATCGAGGAAGAAGAAGAACTTCACGCCAACGATGGCGATAATCCAGTCATACGACGCCGTCTTCACCTCCTCAAAGAACAATGGTCTCTCTCTTATTTTCTCCCCTCAATATCACTATGCTTTTATTACTATATTCTTATTGTTAAATTAGGTTTATTTTTATTTTTTATTTCTTAATTATAGGTTTTCAGACACATTTAAGTACTTGATTAGTTTGCCCAGAGAAGAACATATATGGTGTGGAGATTTTGATTTGATGGGCCCACTTTTAGAGACATTTTACAATTACTACAAAGATGACCGGCCGGACTCTCCTCTCCGGCTTCTGTGGAAGAGGATGTCTGGCGAAATGCGGCATTGCATCCAGTGTGTATCTCAGCATCATCACGCTCAAGAGATGTATGACAAGGAGTACGAGACGAGTTCTATTGGACCACTTCTTGAGGTGTTAAGGAGTATTGATGAGGAAAGGGTGACTCAGCATCTGAGAGAGATTAATGATAGATTGAAGAAGCAGGAGTATGATCATTTGCGTGATAATGTTGATGTTGTTAGTCTCATGTATGAGGTATTATTGTTATTATGGACTAGTGTGTTTGTTTCTGTTTTGGTTTTCACTTAATCTTTAATGTTCATTACCTTTTGATGACATGTATGAAAGATGCCAATACAAGTTTGACTATGCTTCAAGCATTGCATATAAGCAAGCAATTTTATAGTTGGTGTGCTAATAAGAGTGCTCTCAAAATTATTTGAGAATAATAACTACTTAATTGGAAAAAAAATGGAGTATTTGTGATCGTTTCAGATGTCTAGTATCCAAATTGTATATTATGGTTTGCTGGGTTCTAGGTAGAACAGGGGAGAAGAGTTGTGTGTTTCTTCTTTGAAAGCGCTCTTTGATTTCTTTTCCAACCAACATTTTCTAATTCTTTTTTTTTGGAATGGTGATTGCATGCTTGTGTGCTTTTTGCTGTTTACTGAATCACAGGTCTTGATGTTTCCTGTCTTACTGGACGATCAATCTTTGCTATCTGAATTTGAATTATTCATCGAAGCAGTCGATAATATGCATGAACTGGCTTTATCTGGACATCAACAGTTTCCGGTATTTTGGTGGCCGAGTCTGCCCAGACACAGTTCCATTGCTTTCTTTATCTCTGTCTTTCTTTCCCTTCTCATAGTTTCATCTGATTTGTCAGGGTGTTTATGCGTTGCTTTTTCTGAATAGAAAAGTACGCACTGTTGGTAGACGTTTAGCACGATCTATGGAGAAATTGAGGTACTGTTTAAATTGAATGACATGTACAATCTAATTGGAATTTTTACTTGCGTGAAAGGATTACAATCATTGGTGTACCACATTATATGATCTATAAGTCATGAATGAAGCAGTATTGTCATCTTGCAGATTGTGGCCATCCTTACTGCAAAAATGCTACCTTCTAGTCATGTCAACATCAATTGGGGATGCAGGGTTCACTATATATTCTTTCTGATTAATATATCCTGTTTCTGTATAGGGGAGCAACAGATTTGGAACCTTTGCAGCCTTTACTGAAAAAATTCATTGGGTTTTTAGAGACAGAAATACTACCATCAGCTTCTAAGACTTCGAGGCCAAGAGCACAGATGGAGCGCCTATCCATATGGCTTGGAATCACATCATTGTATGAAGCGGTGACTATAATCTTAACCTTAAACTATTTTTCAACCCTTTTTTCTGTCTCTTTTCCACTCTCCCAATGATGATACTTACACTTCTGTTTTATGAAGACTTGAGTTCCTAGAACCTCCAGCTTTTGAAGAAGGCATACTGGAGTGCTATCCCATTTTTTTTGATATTGTGCTCAACCATATCAGTGGCGATTCAGCTGAATTCTCTCATGCAGTAAGCTGTTTGAAAGAACTCTTCAAAATGCTTGGTAAGGCAGGAAGTACCTCTTCTTCTGTGTTCTTTTATTTAGTCATTATTTTTAGATTTCAATTAGTATTGATTTAATGATGGAGTGATCCTTTTCCTGCTCTTTGTTTCTCTTAAGGTTGCAAACTCTGGCTGAGGTCAACGTTGTCTCCAAGTGTGATGCGTAACACATTACTGGGCCAGTGTTTCCATACTCGAAATGAGAAAATCCATAAAGACATTTTAGATCTTTTCCCACCTTTTCTGAAGGCATGTCTGGACACCATCCTGCCATCTTCTTTACCCTGGGCCCTTCATCAATGATTCTTTATACAATTAATTGTGCCATGTATTTTTCTTGACATTACTGATGTGCAGAAGTTTATCTGTCCAGTCCCTTGAGGCTTTGCAAGATGGGGAACATGAAAAGCAACGAAGGCATTTCCTTTATTTCCTACTCCATCAAGTTCCTGTGAGCAGCAACTTCAATGTTCTTACAAGAAAACTTGCATGCAAGGTTTTTATCACTTCTATATTTACATTTTAAGTTTCTGTTGTGGATAGTTATGCTGTTTTATCTCATTAATGCTATCACTAATTGCCGTTTCAGATAGCCCTTCTTATCGTACACCGAGGCTACAAGATGAACCCACCATGCCCCCCTTATGAATGTGCTCATATGTGGTATGTAGTGTTGAATCCTCTATATTTGACGATGGTCATAAATTGGAAGCTCTTTTGCCTTATTGATAATTTTTTTTTTTATATTTTTCCTATAATTAATATTCAGGGATTTTACCGGGGAATTAGGGGTTGAAGATATGGCGTGGCTTAAGTTTGGACTTGCCTTTTAAGTCTGGCTAGAAATGTTTTAGAAAAAGAGATAGTAGGTAGGGGGAGAGATTTTCATGGGAAAAATCATACGCTGTCAAAGGTGGAGGTTCTTGGAAGACAATATTTTTTTTTTTGAAGCATTATTCACTGTGCTGCTTTACATCTATTTTTAGAACTCGGGGATTTACACTTTCCATTTTCCTTATAAAAAGGAGCAAAGAAGAAAATTCATACATTTTTTTTGAATTGTCTGCTTCTCTTTGGCATCTCTTCGTCACCTAAAATTCCTGCTTGTGTGAAGTTTGAAGGCTCCTAATGTAATGTTATAAAGATAGAATTTGAAAAAGATGGTTGGGGTTTTCACTTATGCATGCTTTAATATAATCTGATTGAATGACTGCTCTTAAGAGGAATCAATGTGCATGAATCACTTACAGCAATCGTTTTAACAGGGGCCCTTCACTTGTGGCTACTCTGAAGGATTCATCACTTCATAGTGCTCTCCGGCAACCTGCATTTGATCTTATACAGATTATTTTAGTTTCTGATGCTGCTGCCTTGCTAAGTACAATGTGGAGTAACCACGCAATTATTGATGCTGATACAAACATTTGTCTTGAGCTGTATGATGATGTTAAAGATGAAGATAGGCTTGCATTTGTTATTGACGTCGAAGATACGGATGGTATATGTTGGAGTGAATTCAGTGCACAGAGCAAGATCGCTTCTGAAGAGCACAGAGGATGGATGTGCATTCCCATGCTATGGATTGATGTTTTAGTTGATATGGACCCATCAGTCCTTCCATTGTCATTTTGGAAGGCTGTTTTCTGGGCTCGATCTCATTTGACAATGGTAGAACCTGAAACCAGTGTGCAAACAGTTAGAACCTGGCTTTCAACTTCAGCCACAGAAATCTCCACTTCATTTGGGTGGAAGGTTCCGACAGGTTTTGATGATGGTGGGGTTGGAAAGGAGTCGAAAAACTCTATCAAAGTGTCAGCGATGCATCTTCCTTTGATAAGAACATTCAACAGGTATTGGGCAATTCTTTATCTTACTGTTAGTTTATGTCTTCATGCTATAGCATTGCATGTTATAGGTGTATACTAGACTTGTTAGTCCATTCTTGGTTGATGACTCTGGATGCTTCCTCAGGTTAACCACACACTTTTTAGCTCTAATGAGGCTAGGGGAATTACGGAAGCAATGGACTTGGGAGCCAAGCATGGCAGAGAGCTTGATCCTTTCACTTTTGGATTCTAATGATGTATGCAATGATCATTTATCATAGTGGTCAACATCAAGTGAGTGATTGGTCCTCTGTGAGTATCTGCGCATAATCTTTTGTTGCTTGATGCAGGATGTGAGACATTTTGGCAAATGTATCTTGGAGCAGGTCTCAAGCACACGGGGTCTTGCATGTGGTTTGAAGTTTCTTTGCTCCAGCGGTTCTTCTTTGGCAGCCATGTTTTTAGGCTTGAGACATGCTTTGAAAGTGGTGAGTGGTCACTAATTTCAGCCAGATCAAATATATAAAATTTATTTCTGTACACACTCACTAGGTTAAATGGATTAATGCATGCTTTTCAAGGTTCTAAGCGGTCCCTTTCTTTTTTTCATCCTTGGTGCTCCCTCTAAGCAATGGTCTTTTTTACCGTGTTCTCAATAAATGGCTTGAAAAGGCTGCTGGCTTTGTGACAGTTATTTTGTACAAAACAGGTCTGATATTCTGTTAACAGCAAATGACTGTAAACTCAAGTACCATTGTGTAGTCCAATCCACGACTCACCTACTGCTAATTTGGTCTCTATGTTCTTTCATTTATCATTTTTTTCATGCTTCTATGGCTTAACCAGATTCTTTTTATTGCTTTGTTTAATAATTTTGCACTTCTACAGGTTCAACTGGATTCTGTTGTATCGAAGTTTCAGACTTTACAACATTTTTTCTTTGTTCTATGCAAACTAATTAAAGAAGGGGATTTACATAAACCAGATTTGCCACAAAATTCATCTGATGACTCAAAGATCAGAAAGTACTCTTCCCAAGGTGGATTTCTGACACATCCGGTCTTTGATTCCTCTTCTTCAAACATTGATGGACATTCATTAAATGTTGACTTGAAATTGCAAGAGAAATTTCGCTACTTACTATCAAGAATTGCATGGCCATCAATTCGGATGTTCTTGGTAGAAGGAAAGGCATTTATTGATTACAGTCTTTGTCAGGTATTACACAGCTTGACATTAATGAATGTTTCTATTTAGCCTCTCTCTGTGTGTGGCTTGATGTGTCTGGTGTGTCAATGTTCACACTACTTTCTTGTAGATAATTAGCTGATGTTCTTGTAGATATCAAATCAGCTCTGCCATTTAACTGACAAGTGACATTGAGTAGGCATTCTTTATCTCTTCTTGTTTCAGATGACATGTGTCCGTGTGCTTGAGATCCTCCCTGTTGTTTTCGAGAGACTTTTCCAACCTTTGTTTAATCATGCATGGGATAATGGAAAGACGGTGGAAAATCCATCCAACTTTGGATGGCTTTATGATCTGATGGATTGGGGAAAGTCATCGCTTAAAGTTGTAGTTGTCTACTGGAAGCGAACAGTAATTTATCTACTGAATCTGCTTAAAGGCGTTTGCAGTAATGCTTCTGAGTTGACTGTCAGGACCATTGAAAAACTTATTTCATGTGGTGAGCTTTTTTATTTATGCACATATTGCTTTCTTTTTCATGCTGTTGATTATTTATCATTTTGCTTCATTTTCTTTTGATGCTTTATGTCTTCTTTATACAGATAATATAAGCATTGATCAATTGACAGAACAAGTATCACACCTTCGGGTTGCATTATCCAAGGAAGTGTCTTTTGATTATGTAATGATCACTTCAAAACCAAAAGCTCCAGATGTGCTTCCTGTTCCTGTAGAGGATGCTGATGTTCAAATTCTAGACTCAGTATCAGTGAGTGATAAGAGAAATAAAAGTGACGTGATTGTAGTTTCAGATGATGAAGCTGAAAAACAAATTTCAACTGTTAAGGTGGTTGCTTCCACAAGTGACTCATGTCAAATAAGTTTGGATAGCAAGAAAATTGCTCCTGCTGATAGAAGTGTTTCACAAACTGATACTGAAAATAAGGGATCTAGAAATGATACCTCAAGGGATCTACTGGATGACCCCCAACAAAAAGATGCATTAGACATTACCAGTCTCACTTCTCAGAAGCTGGATTCTGATAAATTAAGAGGCAAACAACCTCCTCATCTCAAATCAAAAGGTGGATCTAAAAGCAGTAAAAATGTTCCTCTTTCATCCCAATGTAGAATTGATCTGAAGAGTCCTGAGTCTGTCAGCTCAAAAAGCTCGAATGAAGCTGGCAACAGCATGATTTCTGAAACAAGAGATTCAATACTGAAGGAGTTAGTGCGTGACACTGGTGCTGATCCACCAGAGGCTGCAGTAAAATCCATGAGGCAGCAGCAGTTTAATCTGACAAAGTTAACTGCCACTGTTCCTAAACGACAAGTTATCCAACTTAAAACACCTGCTGGAAATAGATTTGGAAATTTACAGAGACTGGAGGCTGGAGTTAAAAGATTCAAGCCTCCTAGACTTGATGACTGGTATAGACCCATTTTGGAAATAGATTACTTTGCTATAGTGGGATTAGCATCTGCAAGAAAAGATGAGAATCGGACTGTTAGTAGATTAAAGGAGGTTCCTGTGTGTTTCCAATCACCAGAACAGTACGTTGACATTTTCCGGCCACTTGTTTTGGAGGAGTTTAAAGCACAGTTGCGTAGTTCCTTTTTGGAGATGTCTTCATGGGAGGAGATGTATTATGGCTGTCTATCCGTGTTGTCTGTTGAAAGGATTGATGACTTTCATCTTGTCCGGTTTGTCCACGATGAAAGTGATTCTACATCATCTAGAAGCTTTTCTGAAAATGACCTTCTTTTGCTAACTAAAGAAGCTCCAGAAAATGCATCCCATGATGTTCATATGGTTGGAAAGGTATTTTACCTCTCTAGCATTCTGTTGAATGACGTGTTGGTGTCATGTACATATCATGAATTTCTTGTCTGCTGAATACAGATGTAGATTTGTATTGATCTTGGCATGTTTATAAGTTTTAGGTTATATGTCTATATTATGCTAAAGCAACCTGTTTGATTCTCAGGTGGAGAGGCGCGAAAGAGGGAATAAAAGAAGGTCAAGTATACTCCTCATCAGGTTCTATTTTCTAAATGGTTCTTTGCGTTTAAATCAAGCTAGGAGGCAACTTGTCGATCGTAGCAAATGGCATGCAAGTCGCATCATGAGCATTACACCTCAACTTAGAGAATTTCAGGCTCTATCATCAATAAAGGACATTCCCATCCTTTCAGCTATCTTAAAACCTGTCAATGATTCTTTTGGTAATAATGAATCGAGAGAGCTAGGTCTGAGTAATCTTTCTCAGCCCTTGCAGCAGACACTGAAGTCATCTTTTAATGACAGCCAACTGCAAGCTATAAGTGTCGCGATTAGATCAACTATTTTGAAGAAAGATTTTGATCTGTCTCTAATACAGGGTCCTCCAGGTTTGTATTTCAACATGGCTTAATTGATAGTGGATCTAACCCCTTTTATTTTTGTTTCTAATGTGTTTTATTTTCCCTTTTTTTCTTTCTTTTTGAATAGGGACTGGGAAGACCAGAACCATAGTGGCCATTGTCAGTGGCTTGCTTGCTTCACTACAAGGAACAAAGGATACAAAAAATTCTCTAAAGGGACATTTGAAACAAGGTAATGGTTTGTGCATTACTTCAAGGCCAAAGATTAACCAGTCTGTTGCAATTGCCAGGGCTTGGCAGGATGCAGCGTTGGCTAGGCAGTTAAACAAGGACGTGGAAAGAAATGAAAAGTCTGTGGAAAGTTCTTTTAGGAGAAGGGTGCTAATCTGTGCCCAATCAAATGCTGCTGTTGATGAGTTGGTGTCAAGAATTTCCAGTCAAGGACTTTATGGGAATGATGGGAAAATGTACAAGCCGTATCTTGTAAGGGTTGGCAATGCAAAAACGGTTCATCCAAATTCACTTCCATTCTTTATCGATACACTTGTTGATAATCGTCTTGCTGAAGAGAGGATGCATTTGAGTGATTCTAAGAAAGATTCAGGTATAGGCTCTTCTGCAGCATTGCGTTCTAATCTGGAAAAGTTAGTTGATTGCATTAGGTTCTATGAGGCTAAGCGGGCTAACTTGAAGGATGGAAATTTGGACCTCAAAAATTCTTTGGAAGATGAATTGCATAAAGAGGATGAAACAAAGCAAATGTCAGATTCTGAATTAGAGATCACACTAAAGAAATTATATGAAGAAAAGAAACAACTTTTTAAAGATCTTAGTGGTGCTCAGGTGCAAGAGAAGAAAACTAGTGAAGAAATCAGAGCAATGAAACATAAGCTGCGGAAGTTGATATTAAAGGATGCTGAAATAGTGGTAACGACATTAAGTGGATGTGGTGGAGATCTCTATGTAGTTTGTTCTGAATCTATGTCAAATTATAAATTTGCTTGTCCATCTGAACATACCCTATTTGATGCAGTTGTGATTGATGAAGCAGCACAGGTAAAAATCATTATGCTCATAGTTTGGTTTTTTAAAGTTACCCATTTTATCTGCATAACATTCCTTTCATTGCTTCATTTTTAAACTTTCTTCATCTCTTGCAGGCACTGGAACCTGCTACTTTGATTCCTCTTCAACTTTTAAAGTCGAATGGGACAAAGTGCATCATGGTAAGGACTGTGTGCTCCGTTATTTTCAAGGCATCTTGTATATTTTAGTAGTTATACTTATGTTGTCATTTTTATGCAAGGTTGGTGATCCGAAGCAGCTTCCTGCGACAGTTCTCTCTAATGTTGCAAGCAAGTTTCTTTATGAATGTAGCATGTTTGAGCGTCTACAAAGGGCTGGTCACCCAGTAACCATGCTTACCAAACAGGTGAGCCTGGATTTTTTCCCCTCAAAACTTGACTTAAATTCTACTGTGTTTGCTATATCTAATGATATGGTTAAATGCTTGAAACCATTAACGAGAACTGACTTTTGGGCTGTCGGATATTAACTGTCAAAATATACACCTGTGTGCTTTGGGAAGCTGTGAAATAGGAATATTGGGCTCGTTTCTTTTTTCCAATGTTTTTTTTTAAGGTACGGCTGCAACCACAGATTTATTATCACACGGGATGCTGGGTGTTTACAGGAAATATTTTGGTCTGTCTGCTTTGTTTTATTGCATTATCATCTGCTATAAGTACAACAACAGTAATAAATTATTAAATGTTTCTAGGACATGCAGTTCATAAAATTTTCTTCTGGCTGATTGCATGTTTTTTTTTTTTGTTGAATGTTAAGTAATAGTAAAGCTAGTTGGTAAATCTGCCATGAATGTTTGGGTTAAATACACTGAGTTAAAGAAATGTTCACCTCAAGGCAACTGTTGTGGGATGGAATAGTTTTTATAGCCTTTTTATGATGCAGTAATGCTTTAGGGACCTGCAAAGGGCTATGCTTAGCTGATATTAACATTTCCTCACATCTTGACTTTTGTTCCTTTTCTTTCATCAGATGGTATCATGTTTCTTGATGTACTCTCTTATTTTGTGTATTTTCCTGTTTCTGTTTAATTTTCTCGTCCGATACTTGTTGCATAAACTTTATGCTTGACTAAAGGTATGCATTCTTTTGGCAATCAACTGCAGTCAGGGTAGTTTGGTGAAAATGTTGGCAGTTTATGGGGCTATAAAATAATACAAGACTTTGATGAAAATTTGACGATAATTGTACTGTTTTTGCCAACTTTCTACTGTTTCAGTATAGGATGCACCCAGAGATTTGCCGGTTTCCCTCCTTGCACTTTTATGATAGCAAGTTGATGAATGGAGAGAAAATGTCAAACAAATCAGCGTCATTTCATGAGACTGAGGTTCTTGGCCCTTATTTATTCTATGACATTATGGACGGCCAGGAGCTTCGCGGTAAAAATTCTGGTGCATCGTCCCTTTATAATGAACGCGAGGCTGAAGCTGCAGTTGAACTACTACGATTTTTCAAAAGGAGGTATTCATTTCTTTTCCAGAGAAAGCACTACCACATCCTCCTTCATTTCAGTTCTTTGTTCATGAATAATATAATTTAAATACCTTATTTAGGTACTCATCCGAGTTTGTTGGTGGTAGAATTGGCATCATAACTCCATACAAGTGCCAGCTCTCACTTCTGCGCTCTCGTTTTTCTAGTGCATTTGGATCATCTGTTGTCGCTGATATGGAGTTCAATACTGTTGATGGCTTTCAGGGCCGAGAGGTTGATATACTGATACTTTCCACTGTTAGAGCAGCTGATTCAAATTCCTCTATGAATGGGTTGAGCTCCAGCAGTATTGGGTTTGTCGCAGATGTAAGACGGATGAATGTTGCCCTGACAAGAGCCAAGCTCTCCCTTTGGATTTTGGGTAATGCGAGGACCTTGCAGACGAACTGGAACTGGGCAGCTCTAGTAAAGGATGCTAAAGAGAGAAACTTGGTCATCTCAGCAAAACAGCCATATGAATCCTTGTTCGAAACAGCTCCTAGGGATACTTGCAGGAGAGAAAGTATTAATAATCATTCAAGACAGTCAAAGCATGTTGAAAATTTTAGAGGCAGCGGCAAACTAGGCAAACAAAATGAACAGAAAGTGTACAGGGATAAAAACTCTATTCGATCCGTTACTCGATGCGATGGTACTGTTGCTGGAGATGGTAAGGATTTTTATGTCCAAAGTAGCAAAAGAAAACCCAGAGAGGAACATGATCTTCCAGGGAAAATGGATCTTCCGAAAAATTTCAAGTCTACAATTCCAGGGGAATCTGTTACTGGTGATGAAAGCAAGGGCAAAGACAGAAGTCAGAAGAAACTTAGCTCTGGTAAGAAGAAAGATAAATGTGCAAATTCGAAGAGTACTAGGGAGCCTTCTGAACTTGAACTGGGTGATGGCCACAAAAATTTGAAATTGAGCATGTTGAGGGGACCAAAGAAATCTATTGAAGGTAAGAGAAGCCAGAAGAATTTGGACAGTTCTACATCCTCAGCTGAAGGCAGCCTCAAAAGTAAGGAGGTCAATGATGGTAGAGATCCTAATCCTGTAGGTGCTTCTTTAGATTTAATTACAAAGAGGAAACAACAACGTGAAGCTGTTGAGGCCATTCTAAACTCATCTCTCATTTCCTCCAAGAAGTCAGAACCATCAACGAAATATATGTCTTCCAAAAGGCCTCCTTCTCCAACCTCAGCTGTAAGTGGTGGAATCAGACCACCCAAGACAAGAAAAGGTAAACTTGTCTGCTTTTTTTTCTGTAATAAGCACTGGAAATCTGTCCCAACCTCCCCTGTTTCAGTATGAGTGACATCATCGGCTTGAAACATGTTCTCTTGAGAGTGTAAGAAAATGCAATTCCACCATAGATATTTTGAACCTTTCTTTTTTTTTTTTTTTCAAATTCAACCCCATTTCTTTTAATTAGGGGTGATGATTTTAAATGACAGGTTTTTACTGATGGTTATATGAGAAAAACTGCTAATCCTATACTGGATGTATTTTCAGACAATCTAAAAGAGAAACCTGGATACTTTGTGTTAGTGGTGATGTTGTCGGATATCACTTTAAAATACTTGGCTGAAACCAACCCAAAGCCATTTTCCACATGATGTTTGCCTGAAAAGCTTGTTTGAGGTAGCTTTCTTGTGTGCAGATGTTTGATATTTCCTCATCTGCCATTCTTATTTCGCTTCTGGCAGGTCCACAGTAACCTGAAAAAGGTTTATTGCAAAATCAGAGCCATCAGCACCTCAGTAAAAGTGAAAATCTTTGTGATCCCAGTACGGTATGGTGAAGTTGAATTCCATTTTTGAGATTTTAGCGAAAGCCTATTTTATCATCCCTGTAATTTTTTGGAAGCTACAAAGAAGATAGGGGGGCAGTTGTAGTAAAAAGTGAAGAAGCCCTACTTGATCTTGAATGTCAAGGTAAACCATGGATTGGATAAGTTAGGTTGACGTCTTGTGGTTCATTGTTGCAGACCCCCAGGGCAATACAGCATTGGTCTTGAAAATATAGAAATAATACTAGCGTGACTGATCACTGTAGATAAGTTTGATTTTTGGTTCATCACTGCATGCCCTTGCAAGTTGTTTTTTTCCGGGCGAGTTTTGTCTAGAAGATCTAGTTCATAGTGCCTCTCTGATGATACCTTGTTCTGAGCGACCAAAACCCCATGTACATACTGGTTCTTGTAAATACTTATGATTTCAGCAATGCCTAGCGTGAAAGCTCAGATTTCTTGTAAGTTTTGCTCTCGGTCCTGCATGTTGATCACCCTAAATAAATGGATGCAAAATTATCATGTTTTTTCCCAGCAAGTGAAGGTGTTGGGGATCTGGAATTTGTTTGGTGTAACCATTCTGCAAATATTCCAGTCAATGTATTGCTTTGATGTTTGATGCAATTAAACGTCTTAGAAATTGTGTTTATTTGCAAGATTTATTGCTGTTGCTTCAAAGTAAAAAGCAGGAGGATATGTCAATGCCGGATTTGTTCAAGATCCACGAGCATAGCTCTCGGCCGTCCTGTTTGTTTCATAGATCCCTGCTCTTTCCTTCTCGTTTATGTTTGTTGTTTTTTTATGCATTAAAATGCTCGTTCTCGTAGATTTGATCTTGAAAGTTAGCTGACAACACTGTACTGTGGAAGGCATATGTAACCAAAGGTGCTTTCTTCGATGCCTTTTCAAAGCACCGTGAGCATACGGTCACTGGATCTATCAAAGCTGTGACCATGAACGAGAAAAGGGGATGATTTGAATATGACGGTAAGATTTATCGCCTTAGATTTTGTTGCCTTTGGGGCAACCCGCATACAGTAATAACACGAGGCATCTGGTCAAATGCAAGATTTCACGTGTACCCTCGCAGAAGATGTACAGCTCCCATGCTCTCTACATTTCCTTCCCTTCCCTTAATGTCTCCACCAACCGAAGAGGATTGGCTGCCTCACCTACATTTCTTAATTCGCACCTGCCCCTCCGGCCACCAGCGAGTTGTTGGTAAGATGGTGGTGCTCGGTTAAGCTATTGAATTTGAACAAAACAATTAATTCTTTTTTTTTTTTTTAATTTTTTCAAATTTAAATCCCCAACCCGCAACATTGAGACATTATAAGGTATTCTAAAGGGATTACAAGAGGGGCTGAGATCGGGAGAGGCTAGTGTACAAGTTGCATTAGGGAACGTCCATGTACTTGATGGTGTAAGTAACATGCAGATGCAATTCCAGATAGTGTAAAGCTAATGAGAAATATAATACAACAGTAGCCAGCGAGTGAAGGCACGTGCATGAAATTAAGACCACACGCATACGACAATAATATATATATATATATATAGCAGTGTAGCTTTTCACCCCCTTTTTTTCTTCTCTATAAAAGAGGCCCACTTGCCGAGCTACACATCTAGATCTCAACCGGTTATTCCAATTTTGTTCCATAATTCTACTTATAGATTGTACGAACAGTTTCTTGGACCTGCACACAGCGTTAAATTAGTTTGGATATTGCTATTGAAGTTGTTTAACTTTTTCCACAAGGACGTACGTAGAAAACAAAAAGAAAAAAAAAACGTTGAAGTGACAACTACAATATGGTATAATTTATATATATGCAGTGATATAACACATATTTTATGGGGTAAGTACATGTATTATGTCAATATGCATATCTATCTTAGTGCTGAAGTAATTAATATTCATGATCCCCAAAGAAACATGAGCATGTGATGTGCATATATATGATCTAGCTAGCTGCTCATTTGGCATGTGACCCCCCCAGTACCTTCTTTCTTCTTCTTCTTTTTTTATCGAACATGTAAAAAACACGTACTCGATGTATCCATCGATCGATCTAGCTATTATGCAAGTTCTGATTGGTGGTCATCTCTCTCTCTCTCTGTATATATATATATATAAGTAACCCTTGCTATGCGTTATTTTTTTTATCCTGGGGTGGGGAAAACCTTCAGTTGGTCTGTGCCTTTGTGTATGTTATGATCCCCACATGCCCATGCAGTGTGTGTGTGTGTGTGTGTGTGTGTGTGTATATATAATAATTATTTGCAGTATATTTGGTGGGGCACAATGCATGCATGCATGATTGGAAAGGGCACATATTGATGATTGGATTTATACGCACGCCTCTCCTGCTGTCCTGCAGTCGTAGTATGTGCTGAGCTAGAGTTGCAAATAAAGGCCGAAAAGGAG